>Ga0180433_10000501_pt1 | contig 66993 bp, 77 predicted proteins | sample SS_ome_8_FD_132980 | JGI IMG/M metagenome (GOLD analysis project Ga0180433, IMG submission 132980) | Hypersaline lake sediment archaeal communities from the Salton Sea, California, USA - SS_1_D_1 metaG | ecosystem: Environmental > Aquatic > Non-marine Saline and Alkaline > Hypersaline >... | reverse complement strand
AGCTTCTTCTTCACCAACTTCAGCTTCTTCTTCACCAACTTCAGCTTCTTCTTCACCAACTTCAGCTTCTTCTTCACCTATCTCACCTTCTTCTTCGCCTATCTCAGATTCTTCTTGATCTATTTCACTTTCGTCATCTTCAGAATCCAAAAATAAAATATCTAATAATTTTTTATTATCATCATCATCATCACTAAATTGTAATTCCATATCTTTATCCATACTTAAACTCTTATGTTGTGGAAATGCATCCTCATGTTGAGCTGTAATCTCTGGAATAATTGTAGATTCTTTTGATTTATCAGTTTTACTACACATAGAAGAAATAATACTAGAAGATATATTAGTAGAATCTAAATTTTGCCCTAAAATGAATAAAGAATTGATATAAAAAGGTATTGTGCGAAGATAATTAAAATTATTAATACCTTCCATTTTTAAATTAATTAGTCCAGTATATTTATCTTTTGTAATTAATGTTAAAAATCCTGGATTATTTTTTATTTTATATTTATTACTTTGATATAAATTTTGAATTACTTGTAATGAACTTAATAAATTTGCTAGTTTTAATTTAGCCTCTTCGAGAGATAATTTAAAATTTTCTATAATTTTATCAAGTATTTCTATTTCATTTACTTCTTTATTGATTAAATCAATAATAAATGTTTCTAATGCATCATATTCATTATAATTACTAACTTTTTTAAATCGTAAATTTATACCTTTTTGAATATTATCTTCAATTATGTTAAATATTTCATTAATACATCCTGTATTATTTTTTAATTTAAATAAATTAGTTAATTCAATACTAGATGTATAAATTAAATTACTAATTTCAATATTAGATTTTTGTAAATTTATAAAATTTTCAATTTTATACCCACTTTGTTCAAGAAATCCTTTTACTTTATTAATTAATGGATTAACTGCTTGAGATATTATTTCAGTAATAGTAGTTAAATCATATATAGTTTTAAAATCAACTTTAATAAAAATACTTCCTATATTATCAAATTCACAAATTATAGGAATAGTTTCATTCATATATGTATACTCAATATAAATACCTACTTTTTTAGTTTTGGCTAATATTTTAATCATACGGAATATAGTTCCTTTAGATAAATAAGGAATTTTTCGACCATCACGCGATATTTTATTTGTATAAAATCTATAAATATTTTCTTGTTTTTTTGATGGATTATATTTAATCATAGGATATTGTTTATTAGCATGAATAAGTTTAAAAATAATATCTAAAGGTATATTGTTAATAGTAAGAGGGTGAATAATTAACTCAATAGATTCAATGCCAGTATTAGAATATTTAATAGAAGGATCAGTTTTTAAATTGTAAAATAAATCTGTAATATTATTAGAATCAATAAAATTTTGATTAATTAATTTTTCACTTTCTAATAATAAATTTTGTTTATTTGTTTTTAATAACTCTAAATTAAAAATATCATCCTGAAATAAAAAAGGAAAATAAATTTTAATACAACTTCGTTCGGATAAAGTATTTTTAATATTATATTCTAATACTTCTTTAGATAAACACATATAAATTATATTTTCATTAATAGAATAATTTTCTAATAATAAACTTTTATTACTAGTAGTAGTAATAATATCAGCATAATTTTCTAAAAATTTATCATATAAAATAACATCAAATGGATTTATAGTATAAATATAATTTGTTTCAGCTATAAATTTTTGTCCAATAACAACATTTTCTAATATATTTTTATTATTTAAATCTAGAGCAATTATATCATCATAACTATAAATTGTTTTATCTGGTATTTTATCAACTGGATAATTAATATTTAATAAGAATGGAATTAATCTTTCTTTATTTAATTCAAGTTTTCCATTTTGTGTTAAATTTTGAAAAATTTCTATATTATTAAAATTATTTGTAGTTTCAATATATAAATAAATTTCTTTAAAAGATAAATCTGTAAAATATTTTATAATTTTTTTTTTAATACATTCAATAGTATCATCAAAATTAATTTGTTCATCAATAAATGTTATTTTAGGTTTTATTTTACTATTTGATAAAATTTCTGCTTCACTAAATATATTAGAAAAAATAGCATCATTAGGATGTTTTTCATATAAAGTTATTAATTCTGTTAAATTTTTTTTTTCTTGAATTAATAAAGATTTAATAAAACAAATAATTTCTATAATATTATTATTATTATTATGATATATTTTATATACAGACATCTATATACAATAATCTAGATTATTTTATAATAATTAACTTAAATACACTAAGTTATAATTTAACATGTTATACAAAATTATTGTGGCTACTGATATTAATAAAGGAATTGGGTTGCAAAATAAATTACCATGGAATATTAAAGAAGATATGAGTAAATTTGTAAATTTATCTAAAGGAAAAGGTAATAATGCTATAATAATGGGTAAAAATACATGGGAAAGTTTACCTAATAAACCATTAAAAGACAGATATAATATAGTATTATCAACTACATTAGAAGATAGTGATAAATTTACAAAAACAAAATTTTTAAATAATATAGATGATATTATAAAATTTTGTGATAATAAATTTGAAGAAATTTGGATTATAGGAGGAGAACAAATATATAAATTATTTTTAGAAAAAAATTTAATTGAAGAAATATATATTACTGAGATTAATAAAGACTATAATTGTGACAGATTTTTTCCTGAATTATCAAAAACAAATTGGAAATTAATAAAATCAGAAAATGTAAAAATAGAAAATGATACTAATTTTAAAGTAAATAATTTTAGAGTGACTAATCTATGTAATAAAATTTATAAAAAAATATAATATAATTCTATATTATATGACATCTTTAATAAATAGTATTAAAAATGAATTATATTCTAATAATAAAATAAATTGGAAAGGTGTATTATTTATTGTATCAGAACCAATAGCTATATTTGCAGCTTATTTTTTAGTTAAGCGAGGATTATATTTTTGGAATAATCCAGATATTTTTAGTTTAACTACATTTGGAACAGTAATATTTGGAACAATAGCTTATTTTTTACGAATACCATATATGTGGAATAAACCGAGTGCTTTATTTTTTTTAGTTGCAAATATTATAATTTGGACTATTGCTTTAGCAATATGGATCAATGCATTTATAATATATCAAAAATATAAACAAAAAAATATGAAAATTAAAAAAAAATAAAAATTATAAAATAGTAATAATATCTTATATTCTATTAATATATAATATATTATGAGTATTAAAAATAAATTAAATGATGTTCATATTTCAGTTATTAATACTTTTGAATTATTAAAAAAAGATATTATAAATTCAGACGGTAAAATAAATATTCCTGGATTATTATATATATTAGCTATTCCAACTGCAATATTTTCTGTATTTTTATTTATAGAATCAGCAGTTACTGAATATAATAACCCTAAAACTTTTCATATTCATGACTTATTATTTGGATTACTTATGATGGTTTTAATGCTTTGTAAAATACCATATTTTTTTGATAAACCAATTGCACTTTTACAATTTATAGTTTTTTCTGCTTTATGGGGGATAGCTGCAATAATTTTAACTATGGCTTATCTAGAAAAATAAATTATATTATAAATCATATAATGGATTATCATGAATAGTCATTCCACAATATTTTTTGGGTTTTTTTTTATAATCAATCGGTTTATAAATATTAATTATTTCAGCTCTTTCTAGTAAAAATTTAAAATTATTCCAAAATTCATCATTATGTCCTACACTAGAACTAGCAATATGCGCTAGTTCATGTAAAGCAACAAATGTTAATGTATTAATATCAATTAAGTTATCAGAATTTTTTTCAGTTTCTAAGCAAAATGCTAATTTTTCACCTTTATTTTCACTATATGCTGTATATTTACTTGTTGGTAGCACTTCAACTATTTTTTTTGGATTAAAACCTTCTTCTAAATTTTTTACATTAGTCTGATTTGGAAAATTTTTTTTACAATCATCAACAACTAATTTTAAATTATTTGTAACTTTAGCTAAATGATCTGCATATTTTTTTTCTTTTAATTTTTCTCTATCTCTTACACAATAACTATTTCCATCTACTTCAGAAATTATACATTTAAGTTGAAAATTATCTGAATCATAATATATTTTAATTACTATAATTAAAATTAATATTATTAATATTATAGCAAGTATATCTATTTTCATATATATATTCTTATTAAATTTTATTAATTATTAAATAAGAATTATTTAAAGTCCTGGTTTTCCAGGGCAAGCACAACCAATTTCAAATGGAGCTCGCATTAAATCAGGTTCTATAGTAGTTTGCAACCAAGGACTTACTTGAGTTGTAGGATTAGCAGGTTCAGAACGTAATTGTAAGTTAGCATTTCTTAAAGAACCTGAAACTGTATTAATACCTGCTAAATAAGTGCTGTCTAAAAAGTTAGCAGTTGGTTCCGCTCCACCTCCAGAACCTACAGGCGTTTGTGCTCCGAAATCAGACCAAGAATTACTACCACCACTTGATGAAGTTCTAGGTAAGAGATCAGCTGGATTTAATGTAGGTTCATTAGTGCAATTAGGAGGAGGAGTAGATACAGTTCCAGAAACACCAGAAACAACCGGAGCCGCTGCATCTGGACCAATAGAAGGTGATGGAGAGACAACACTATCAGCACCAGCTGCCTGGACAGATCTTACTTGTGCACCAAGTGTAGAAGAACTTATATTACTAGGTTGAGCTATTACAGACATTTGATCAGAAAAACCACTTTGAGTCATATTTTTTTTGTCAGTATAATAATAAAGAGCTATACCAACAACTATTACTCCAATAATTATTACAATGTTTTGAGGTTTAAAAAGTTTCTCTAACTCTTTTACGAAGGTCATTTATATAATAACTATTAATATAATATTTTTTTAATAATTTATATTAATAATAATCTATTAATATAAATTTATCCTAAAGGATTAGTTTTTAAATAAGTTTTTTAATTCTTCTTCTTCTTCATTATCAGAATCATCCATATCTTGAAAACTATATTTTTCTTTAATATTTTGTGCTTCTAAATATGCATCTAATGCATTTTTTCTTAATTCATATGCTTTTTTTTTGGCAGCTTTATATATTTCTTTGTAAACTTCCATTGGATCTTTTAAAGAAATAAATTCATTATTTATATTATCATTAACTTCTAATTCTATTTCTTCTAATCGAGGTTTATTATTATCTAAACATTCTTTTTTATCTAAATTTTGTATATCATTATTTTTTTCTAAATTGTTTTTTTGATTTTCCTCTAAATTTTCTTTTATATTTTTATGATTTTTCTCTAAACTTTCTTTTATATTTTCATCATTTTCCTCTAAACTTTCTTTTATATTTTCATCATTTTCCTCTAAATTTTCTTTAGATATATTATTTCTTTCTAAATTATCTAATTTATGTAATTTAATTAAACATTTTTTTTCAAATTCTTGAACAGGAATTAACACCATTAATTGTGTTAAAGTAATTTCAATTTGAATATTTTTAGCATTAAATCTAATTCCATCTAAATTAATTAATGGAATTATTTCATCATTATTAGTTAAATTTTCTAAATTATATAATTGTTCATTTTCATCAAAAATATTACATTTTCCTCCTTTTAAAGATGATCTAACTAAAAAATATTTACCAGATTTATATGGTCGTATAATAGGATTCATCATTTCATCTATATCTGTATCAGAAACAGTATTGTGAAACCATAACTCTTTTTTTTGAATTATTAAATCTTGACATCTTTTTTCTAGTTGTTCAAACCAACTTATAACTTCTTTATTACTACTAGAAAACATTAAATCACAATAAACTTTATGAGAATTTTTCATAATTCCTTGTTTTGTAGTAACTTTAGGTAATTGAATATATAAATTTTTACAACCTTTTGCTACAGAAAGTTTAGTAAAATAAGAGCCACCTGATAAAGGAATAGGATTATCTAATAAAATTTGATTAAAATCAAAATCAGAAGTTATATCATAAACATTATCCATTAATTTTTTATAAGAAAAATACTAAATAAATCACACGCAATAAATATTTATTTAGGAAACTTATTGTTAATTATAATATAATTTCATTATTTTCTTAATATTATATATAATGAATTCTTCGTTAAGAGGTGGTCGCCGTCGCAAACATCGTAAACATAGTAAAACTCGTCGTCGTGGAGGTAATTTATTTGGGGTTGCTAGTCAAGCAGCTGTTCCATTCGGATTATTTGCACTTAGTAATTATTTAGGTACAGGGAAAAAAAGTAGAGGTAGAAAAAGAGGAACAAAAAAGGGTATGCGTCGTAAAACTGCACGAAAAGCATATATGGCCTAAATAATTAGGATATACATTTTTATATAATTTTATCTAAAGATTTAGATATAAAATTATATTTTTAATATAAATGGAAAAAGAACAATTTTATGATAATATAAAATACTGGAATAATATTAATAATAAAATTGAGTCACTTCAAAATGATTTAAATAATCTTAAAATTAAAAAAAATACAGTTAAAAATAATATTATTTCTTATGTTCAAGATAATAATTTAAATAATGCTGTCATCAAAATTGATAATAATCAATTACGATTTATATCATGTAAAACTTTTCAACCTTTAACATATAAATTTTTAAAACAATGTTTAACTGACTGTATTACTAATAATGATCAAGTAGATTTACTTTTTGAATATATTAAACAACAAAGATCTATTAATGAATATTTAGATATAAAAGTTTCTAAATAAAATAATATTATTTAATATATGTCTATATATTTTAATATTAATACCTTATGTAATGATAAAATATTAAAAGATTTAGTTATTCCATCTTGTTTATTTATTAATCCTGAGCAACCAAAAAAACAATTTCATAAATTAAATCTAGAAGATGATTTTATTATAGATGAAAAATTATATAATATTTTTTTAAATACAGAGCCAAATAATAAAAAACTTACAAAATCTAAAAAAAAATATAATAAAAAAACAAAAAAAAAAAAATAATTAATATTATTTTTATTAATTTAATATTAATTATGGTTGATTCCAATTATTATTATTAAAGGGCGAAATTAAAATATTATTTAATTTATTTTTAAATTTATTAACTTTTTTCTCCATTTTTAATTCATCAACTGTTTGTGGAAATAAATTACTATTATTCATTAATATCTGTTCCGATCCTGTAATTTTTGGTTTTATTCCATAACAATTTACACCAAATCTTACATTTGGGTTTGAAATATATCCACCGTTAATACCTGCTCTACCGCATGCATTTTCGTGTCCTGGAATTTTTCTTAATTGATTCCATGTATCTATATTTGTTGGAAATAAAGCTAATTGATCTGCAGACCATCCATAATTACACCAATCCGCACCATCTTCATACGCTTCTTCAATCTGAGGATACGTAGCTAATTCTGCCCCATAAGCTTTACATAGTGCTTGTGCTTCTGAATAATTATATTTATTACCTGGAATATTAAATACTTGTTTTGTTAACATATTTGCTGATAAATCTTGTTTAGTATTATCATCTGTATTATTTGTCGTTAAATCTTTTGCTAAATAATTTTTAGTTTTAATTTTTAATTTTGGTTCAGCACTAAATATATCAGAAAGACTAGTAATTATATCTATATTAAAAAAATAAGCAATACCATTTAATAGCACTAAAATAATAAAAATTGCCCATAATAATATTTCTAAAAATGCTAATGATCCATTAGTTGCTGATCCTTGATTATTAGTAGAATTTTGACTTACTACAGAAAATATTATATAAAATATTATTAATATACCTACTAAAATTAATAAAAATAAAGGATTTATATCTAAATTATTTATAGCATTTAAAGGATCATTAGGAAGTCCTGTTACTGAATTAAATTGCATATCCATTATATATTAATATCTATTTTATTTTTCTAAAGAAGAAACAATATGATTTTTCGGTTATTAATTTATTTTCAGGCACCTCTTTAACTATAGTATCATTAAATATTATCCATTTATTTGATGCAGTTTTAATATATGCAAAATAATGACCTCCTTGTGAACTTCCAGAATGATTACAGATTGCATATAAATTATATATACAATTACCTTTATTGTATCCTATTATATATTTATTTAAATCAAGATTAGTTAATGGAACATCTACGCATGTATGAATTTTCTTATTTGAACTTGTAAATCTTTTTAGATCTATAATTAAAATATCTGGTAAATTCCAAAAACAAAAATTTTTTATAACATTTTCTTTTTGCTTTGTTTCTTCATTATACCAAGCATTTTCTCCTTCTAATAATTCACCTTTACAATATAAATCAAAACAATCTATTATATTTGGATTAATAATATTAGGAATTGATAAACTTAATACACTAAATGGCTCGGGTGTTAAACTTTTAACTTCATTTTTAAGATTTATAATTTGTGATACTTGAATGCCATAAAATAAATCTAATAATTCTGAATAATTTTTACTATACATATTTTGTATCATTTTATAACAAAGTTTAGCTATTTTATCACTATTATTTTGAGGAACTCCTGAAATTTTTATATCTACTTCTCTTTCCAAACTATTATGAAAACAATCTACTAAAAAAAATAAAAATTCTGGCATATCATTTTGTTCATAACCACTAAATAAATAATATCCTTTTTTATTAGAAACATTTTGAATTGCTTTTAAAAATCCATATGGAGCTATAGTACAATTTTCTTTCCACATTAAATTATATAATTTATTCCATTCAATTAATAATACTGAATCTAGAACATTATTTACATTTCTTTCCTGTGCAATTTTTTTAAATAATTCATTTAATTCATATGTATGTGAAAATATTTGAATACAACTATTTAGGTAACACGTATTTCCTAAATTTGCTAATCCAGTTAATCCTTTATTTTTATATTCATTAAAATTCATTATTAACATTTAGAATAATATATTTAAACAGATTTATATTATTATCTTTTAATATGTATTCTAATTCACAAAATACTATTTTGGCAAATTATATGAATTTTATTTCTTCATCTCAAGAATCTATTCATGAATTAATTAGTTTAATACGACAACAAGATTCTACTTTTCAAAATATTTTAACTAGACCGCCTCCACAACCTTCATCTTTAAGTAATCAATCTATTTATTATCAAAATAGAACTACACCAATTAATAATAGAAGAAATCAAATAAATTTACCGTATAATACTCATACTTCAGGTCCCTATTCTTATCCAAGTAGAAATCATATTCCAAATAATAGTAGAATTTTTAGAAATATCCATGAACAAATATTACCTAGACAAGCAAATACCAGTAATAATAATATACCTACCATGATACAAATATTACGAGCAACAGAAACTAAAATATATTCAGAAATTAGTAATCCAGTTAATACTACTTGTCCTATTACTCAAGAAGAATTTAGTCAAAATCAAGAAATAATTCAAATTAAAAATTGTCAGCATAATTTTAAACCAGATGCATTACTAAGATGGTTTTCTAGAAATTCTACATGTCCATTTTGTAGATATAATATAATAAATTTTAATAATATTGATATTTCAAATAATGAACAAGATGATACTTCTGAAATGGATATTGAAAATTCTACTACAACTAATAATTCAATAGATATAAATAGTGATACTTCAACAGAAAATATGGTTCAGGCTATATCAAGATTAATTGGAGAAAATATAAGACATAATTTAAATAATGATAATGAAGAATTACATTATACTATTGTAAGTCAAAGAATTGAACCTTCTGAATTAAGAGAATAAATTTATATTTATAAATAATTATATTATTTTATTAAATATGCAAAATAATATAATCTTAATTATGGCAGGAGGTCTAGGTAAAAGAATGAATTCTAGTTTACCTAAAGTATTACATTTATTAAAAGAAAAGCCTTTAATAATCCATGTAATTGAAACTGCATTAAAAATAAATCCAATAAAAATTGGTATTATAGTTGGAAAATATAGAGAGATTATTGAAATAACTATAAATAAATATTTAAAAGATATATCTAAAATTGAATATATAATTCAACCAGAAGCATTAGGCACAGGACATGCTATAATGTGTTGTAACAATTTTCTCTCTAATTATAAAACATATAATGTAACTATTTTATCAGGTGATGTTCCTTTAATTAAAAGTGATACATTAAAAAGATTAAATACTTCACTTAATAAATGTGAAGCAACTATATTAATAAATAAATTAGATAATCCATATGGATATGGACGCATTATAATAGATAGAGATCAATTTATTAAAATTGTAGAAGAAAAAGATTGTAATGAAATAGAGAGTAAAGTAGATTTAGTTAACAGTGGAATATATTCTTTTAAAAGTAACACAATACTTAATAATATTACTAAGATTACTAATAATAATAAACAAAATGAATATTATTTAACAGATATATTTAATTTTATTAATAAAAAATCAATAGATCTACTCTATTTAGAAAATAAATATGAAATTATGGGAGTTAATACACCAGAACAACTAATAAGTTTAGAAAATCAATATTAAATATATTAAAATTAATATGAATAAAATAGGGATTATAGGAATTGGTTTTGTAGGAAATGCTATTAAAAGTTTTTTTGAAAATAAAATAGAAACTATTTGTTATGATAAATTTAAAAATTTTAATAAATTAACAGATATCCTTTCTACAGATTTAGTATTTTTATGTTTACCTACACTTTTTGATAATAATAAAAATCAATATAATAAAATAGCCATTATTGATACCTGTAATTATTTAAATAGTATGGATTATAATGGATTAGTAATTATCAAATCAACCGTTGAACCTGAAACAACTACATTTTTATCTAAAACATATCCAAAATTAAAGTTAATTCATAATCCAGAATTTTTAACAGCAAGAACTTCTATAGAAGATTTTCAAAATCAAAAACATATTATTATTGGTTTTGGTGAAAATATTACATATAATGATATAGAAAATATATATAATTTTTTTAAATTATATTTTCCAAATGCAAATATTAGTCAAACAACAAGTACAGAAAGTGAATGTATTAAAATTTTTTGTAATTCTTTTGGTGCTAGCAAAGTTATGTTATTTAATGAATATTACTTACTTTGTAATAAAATTGGAATAGATTTTAATAAAGTTAGAGATGTAATGTTAAATAATGGTTGGATAAATAATATGCATACACAAGTTCCTGGTCCAGATGGTCAATTAGGTTTTGGAGGAGCTTGTTTTCCAAAAGATACTAGAGCTTTAAATTCTTATATGGCCAAAAATAATACTCCACATAATATATTAAATTCAGTAATTAATGAGTGTGATACAATTAGAAATAATAAATTAGATTTTATTGAAAAAAATCTTTAATTACTTTCACAATATATTCTAATTCTTTTACATCAATTTCTGCATAACAAGGTAAATTAAATATAGTATTACAAACCTCTTCTGTTATAGGTAATTTTGGTTTAGAATAATTGTCTAAATTCAAAAAACATTCTTGATTATGTAATGGGGTTGGATAAAATATAGCTACATTAATATTATTATCTTTTAAATGTTTAACTATATTATCTCTCTCAGATTGTGATGGAGCTAATATAGAAAATTGAGCCCAAACACTTTTTTTATCTTTAAAAATTTTTGGTAATTTATAATTTTTTTCAGTTAAAAATTCTAAATTTTTTAGATAATAATCGGCACATTTATTTCTCTCTCTAATAGTTTCATTAAAATAATCTAATTTCACATTTAATATAGCTGCCTGAATAGTATCTAATCTTCCATTTATTCCAATATATTTATGCTCAAATCTTTTAACTCCTCCATGACTTTTAATTGCCTTAATTTTATTTGCTAATTCATCATTATTAGTAAAAATAGCACCACCATCTCCATAACATCCTAATGGTTTAGATGGAAAGAAACTAGTTGTTCCAATACTTGTTAATGTTCCACTTTTTTTTTCTTTATAAATTGCTCCAAAACTTTGAGCTCCATCTTCAATAACAGGTAAATTATATTTATTTGCTATTAGATTTATTTCATCTATGTCAGCAACTAATCCATATAGTGATACTACTATAATAGCTTTTGTTTTATCTGTAATAGCTTCTTCTATTTTATTATGATCTATATTAAATGTTTCTTTAGAAATATCTATAAATTTTGGAATTGCACCTATAAGTGCAATAGTTTCGGCTGTACTAATCCAACTATGTGCAACAGTAATTACTTCGTCGCCTGGTTTTACACCTAAAGCTAATAATGATATTGTTAAAGCATCTGTTCCATTGGAAACTCCAATTGCATGTTTTACATTAAGATAATTAGCTAATTTAGATTCTAATTCTTTAACTTCTGGACCATTTATAAATAATCCATGATTTAATACATTCTGAATAGCTTTATTTATTAGATCCCTCTTTTCATTATATTCACGCTTTGGATCATACATCTGAATTAATTGGTTTGATTCCATTTCATATATTATTATAAAATATTATATGAAACTTGCCGTATTAGGAGGAGGTTATTGGGGAAAAAATCTAATTAGAGAATTTAATAATTGTAATGTTCTTAAATATATTTGTGAGACTAATAAATCAGTTTGGGATAGTTATATTGAAACATATTCATCGGTTATAGTAACAGATAATTACAGATCAATTTTAGATGATAAAGAAGTAACTGCAATTTGTATAGCTCTTCCAGCTGAATTACATTATAAATTTGCAAAATTAGCATTAGAATTTGATAAAGATGTATTTGTCGAAAAACCTATAACTCTAGACATTAATGAAGCAGAAGAATTAATTAGGGTTGCTAAAGAGAGAAATAAAATATTAATGGTAGGTCATCTTTTACACTATCATCCTTGTATTGAAAAAATTAAGAGTATGATAGCTGAAAATAAAATAGGTAAAATTAAAAGTATAACATCTAATCGATTGAGTCTTGGAATTTTTAGAAAATATGAAAATGTATTATGGTCATTTGCACCACATGATATATCTGTTATTTTAAATCTATGTAATAGTTTACCAGAAACTGTTCTCTCTACTGGAGTAGTAAATATGAATAAAGATATCTATGATCAAGTTTCTTCGTTTTTATATTTTAATGGTATTTATGCAAATATAAATACAAATTGGATGTCTCCTTATAAAGAACAAAAACTTTCAATAGTAGGAGAGAAAGGTATGATATTATTTGATGATGTTGAAAAAGAAAATAAACTAAAATATATTCCAAAATATGTGGAATATAGTCAAGATAGTAATATGATACCAATGGCAGTTAAAGGAAATGAAGAATACATTAGTTGTGACATGAGTGAATCACCACTTTTAAGAGAATGTCGACACTTTATAAAATGTTGTATAGAGAGAAAACAACCTATAACTAATGGATTAGAAGGATTAAATGTATTAAAAGTTTTGACTAAATTACAAGAGAGTTTAGATTGTAAGAGAGAAATAAAATTAGAAAATAAAAAGTATTTTGCACATAGAACAGCTATAATTGATGAAGGCGCAGATATAGGAGAAGGAACAAAAATATGGCACTTTAGTCATATTTGTAAAGGTGCTAAAATAGGTAAGAATTGTAATATAGGACAAAATGTTTTTATTGCTGGAGGAGCAGTTTTAGGAGATAATTGTAAAGTTCAAAATAATGTTAGTATTTATGATGGAGTAGAAGCTGAAGACTATGTATTTTTTGGGCCAAGTTGTGTATTAACAAATGATATAAATCCTAGAGGAATGTATAGTAAGAATGGACAGTATCTTAAAACTATTCTAAAGAAAGGAGTTACATTAGGTGCAAATTGTACCATTGTATGTGGAAATACAATTGGAGAACATAGTTTAATTGGTGCTGGCTGTGTGATTACAAAGACTGTTCCTGCTAATAGTATAATGGTTGGAAATCCGGGTAAAAAAATAGGAGTAATAGATGAAAAAGGTGAAAGGAAATTAGATTAAATAATATATTTTATTTTATTTAAAGAAATAATAGAATTAATAAATTATTTAAAAACATTAGATAATTATCCAAAAGATATAATTCATACATATTTTATAAATCAATAATTAAAATTTGTCTGTTCTTTCTTTCTATATTCAATCCAGGATAAGGTATATTAATTGTTTGTTTATTAGTAATTAAATCCTCAATTTCATAAAATGATGTCGTACATATATCTTGAATAATTATTCTTTTTGGATTAAATAATTCAATATATTTATTTAGAAATTCTCGTTTTTTTGTAACATAAAAAAATACACCTCCAAAATATAGTGTATCAAATGAACCTATATTTGGAAATGAATAATTATTAATATCATGAACAAAAAAAACACTATTATTTTTTTGTTTCGCTTCTGCAATTGCTTTTGAACAAAGGTCAAAACCACAATAATTACTTTTAATATCAATATGATCGTATAACATTCCTGTCCAACAACATATATCTAGAACTCTTCCTACAATATTATTACTAACAATTTTATAAATTTTTGAAAACTCATTACTTTCTAAATAGTCATATCCCTTTTTATTATAATATTCATTTAGGGATTTTTCATCAGAAAAAGTTAATAAATTTTCTGAAGATTTATATCCCCACAATATAAATTTTTTGGTATTTTTTTGAACTATTGTTTTATTATTTTTACCATCTAAGAAACTACGATAACGATATTTCATTTCATTGATATCCTTATAATATCTAAAATGTCCTCTGGAATCAAAATTAGGACTACAAATAATAAAAAATGTACCATCTTTAAAATTATTGAAAATTTTTTTATCTAATTCTATGTGTTCTAGGCTTACACATATAACCACGTCAAAATTGCCATATATTTCTATACAATCTTGGTTATTAACAAAAAAGCGATTATCTTTAATTTTTTTTTTTGCTAATGATATAATTTCACTTGAGTAATCATTCCAAACATATTTATCAATATTCGGTAATTTATTTAAAAGTTTTTGTGCACAATATGCACTTCCCGCTGCCAAATCTAAAATTTTTAAATTTTCTTTAGTATTAAATTCATTTACAATAATATTAATTATAAAATCATTTCGTTCAGCATACATGCCCTCATAATATTTTTCCAAAACTTGATTTTTGTGACTTTCAATATATTGCTCCTTATTCATTATATATTATTATTATATAATTATTTAATTATATTAAATTAAATAATTATATAATATTTTAATATGAAAATAATAACTATTATAGGAACTCGCCCCCAATTTTTAAAATTTACACCTTTATCAAAAAGATTTATTGATAATAGTATAAATAATATAACAATTCATACTGGTCAACATTATGATAAAGAAATGTCTGAAAATTTGTTTAAAGTATTAGAAATTAAAGATCCTGATTATTTATTAACAAAAAAAGGTGAAACTAGTATTCAAACTTTAGGTAATATGATGAATAAAATAGAAGAAATATGTTTAAAAGAAAAACCAGATAAACTAATTGTTTTTGGTGATTGTGATTCAACTTTAGCAGGAGCAATTGTTGCTAAAAAACTAAAAATTTATTTAATTCATATTGAAGCTGGTATGAGAAGTTATAATAAAGATATGCCTGAAGAAATAAATAGATTAATGACAGATCATATTTCAGATTTACTGCTTTGCTCTACACAAGATAGTGTTGAGAAATTAAAAATAGAAAATATTACACAAAACGTTTATTATGTAGGAAATCTCCAATTAGAATTATTAAAAAATGTATGTGAAACATATAATGATACAACTATTTTAACTGAAAATAATTTAACTAAAAATAATTTTGTATTAATGACAATACATAGAGAATATAATACTAATGAGGAAATGTTAAATAAAATATTTTTAGAATTGAGTAAATTAAATATTGACATTATATTTCCAATTCATCCTAGAACTAAAAATATAATCAAAAAAAATAATGTAGATATACCAAAAAACTTAAAATTAGTAAAACCAGTTGATTATCTTAACATGACTATACTTGAAAGAAATTGTAAATATATTATTACAGACTCTGGAGGTATTCAACCAGAAGCATGGTATTTAGAAAAGAAATGTATAATAATGAGAAGTGAAACTGAATGGATAGAACCTTTAAATAATAATAATAATATTCTTTATGATTATAAAACTCCATTAAATAAATTTATTGAAGATTTTTTAAAAATTAAATTAAATAAAATATATATAGATAGTTATGCATGTGAAAATATAGTTAAGTATATTATATGAATGTAAGTAAATTATTATTTAATCATAAATAGAGACCATATATGTTTAATTATACAAATAATAATATAAATATATTATAAAAAATATATTTATGCCAATGGATATTTTTACTTTAGATGAATATAAAAATTTTTTAAATTATTTGAAAGATAATAATTTCTTGGTTATTAATTTTAAAGATTTACATAATACATTTAATAGTTATGAAAATTTACCAAGTAAAATAGTTGTTTTACGTCATGATATTCATGTAAGAGATATTGATAATGCTTATAATATGATTGATCTTGAACAAAAGATTTTTAAGAAAAATGTAGCAACATACTTTGTACAATGGAACTTTGAAGGCTCGACCGAATATGAAAAAAATTATGAAAAAAATAATCAGGGAAAATATTATGATTTTATTCAATATTGTATAAAAAAAAATATTGATGTTCAGCCTCATATTTCACTTTATTGTAGTTCTTTTAAAAATTTATATAATTTTGATAATAATAATATTTGTTTTTGCAAAGATAATATTAAAATTAACTTTTTAGATAATAATAATTTATTAAAAGATACTATAAATGAGCAATCATACAATATTGATGTCCCAATGATTTGTATTGAGTGTGATCACGATAATGAATATTTATATTCTGAAATAGAAACATTATCAGATGACATTGTTAGCTATTTAACAAAATATAAAAAAGATTGGGATAAAGAATTTAATAAAGCTTATTTATTTTCATGTCATGGCGATGGTTTACTTTTAACAAAAACATTAAATCCAAATTTTTTTGCATCAAAAAAAAATATAGAAACTATTATTGCTAACGCAAACACTACGAATATTTATCTTGGAAAAAATAGTATTTATAAATTAAAATATAAATCAGATAATTCATGTAACAAAGAGCAAATATTAGAGCAAATATACAATAATGATAATGTATATCAACTTTTAATACATCCTTATATTTGGTCTAAAAAATAATAATTATTATATAATATATTATATTATATAATAATGACTAATAAATACATATTTTTCAATTCAATTGGAAGATCCGGAACATCATTTTCAGCAGAAATATTTAAAAATGTAACTAATATACCATCATTTCATGGATCCGAAAAAAAAATCAGGAATTTAATAGATTCAAAATATTTAAAAAATAGTAAAAACAAAAATATGGTTTTAGATAAAATTAAATTGATTGATAAAGAAGCAAAAAATGAAGAATATTGTGAAACAACTCAAATTTTTATTTACTGTTTATCTGAACCATTACTAAATAATCATAAAAGATTATATATTGTAAACATGATACGCAATCCATTAGAAGTTGCAATTAGTTATGAAAATAGGAACTCGTTTCCATCCAGAGAAGATGCAATATGGAGAGTACCTCTGAATAGTGAATTAAGATTTGTTAAAATTACCGAAAAATTGACAATATTTCAAGAAAATTTATTAGATTGGGTTGATTCACAAATAATTTTTAATATTAATAAAGATAAATACTTTAAAACGTATGAATTTTTATTTGAAAATATAAATAATTTAAATGAATGGGAAAAATTATTTACTTATTTTGAAGTTAAATATAATAAAGAAAAATTAAAAGAAATACTTAATAATGATGATACTTATAAAGCATCAGCTAAACAATTAGGGTTTAAAGATACTATTATCACAGAAAGACATATACAAGAAAAAAATGATTTTATAGAAATTCTTAAAAAAAATAATTATTATCATAATTATATAAAAAAGTTTTTATATTAAGTGATGGTATTAGTATCACATAAATATAAATTTATATATATTAAAAAAATATAATTATAATTATATATATAATGTCAACAAATGAAATATATACTAACAAAACATCTAATCTAGATACTTATTCTAAAAGTTTTATAGTAGAAGAAATTAAAAGATTTGATTTGTATAAAAAAAATATTTTCTCGCTATGGTAAATTTTTATTAAATAAACAAATAGGAAATCAATTATTTGTTGTTATTAAAAAAACTAATAATGATATTTTATATATTCATATAATTTAATATTTATAGGAATATATAATATTATAATTCTTTATTAACAATAATATATTTATATTTTTCAAATCCTACACTTAATTTAAAATTAGAATTACTATTATCATCTATTATTGTTAAATAATTTATATATTTTGCATATTTATAATTTTCAATACAATCATTTACTATAAAAAAAAATAATAAATTCATAATACCAAATTTTAAATAATCACCATGACCTAATAATTTCATTAAAACTACAATTTCTTTACAAAAATAGAACATTCCATATCCTACTAATTTATTATCTTTAAAAATTCCATAAAATTCTACACTATATTTTTGATTATATATTTTATAATTTAAATTAAATTTTGTAGGATATTCAGTATAAATATTTGTCATTTTTTTACCCTGCCGAATTTCTTTTGATGTATTAATTTCATATATATTATCAAGATAATCATCTGGGTTAATTTTTTTACAGTAAAATTCATTTTTTTGACATTTTTTTATCATATTTCTGCTTTTGCAACCAATTTTTTTTAAATATAATTCTATATTTTCATCTATCTTTAAAAATGCTAGATTTTTTCCACGAGCTATATTATTATTATCTATTGTAATATTTTCATTTATAATATTATTATTTGGAATTGTTGAAAAATTTGTAGAATTAATAAAAAAATCATGAATTTTATTTACTAGTTCAAATTGGTTACTATTAATATCTGTTAAGGTTATATTAATATTCAAAAATGAGGAAATCTTTTTAAAATAAACTAAAGATAAAAGTTTATTTACTGGATAAATATTTATAAAACAATAATTATTAATAAAAATTTTATTAAAATTTTTACTATTAATATTACTGTTTATTAAACTAACAAACTTTCCTTCATCTAGTAACAAATGATTATAATTTAATAAATTTTTATAATTATTTATATAATAGTCATTTATATTATCAATATCTACAATCAATGAAAATTTAATATGATTTATTTCTTTTAAAGTATTTATAAATAATAAATTATTTTGATTTTTTAACTGTTTATAAGTTAAACAATATATACTAAAATTTTCTTTAAAATTTATAAAAAAATTAATAACTATTTCACTATTACATATAATTAATATCTTAGATTTTTTAACTATATTATTTAATATTAATTCTAAATTATTTTTTATAATAACATTCATATTATTATATTATAATATAAATATTAATTATAAATTAAAATAAAATAATATAATATAATAATGTCTTTTCCAAAATTAATTGTAGATTCCAAAATTTTCAAAAAAGATTTAAAAGTTTTGGATGTTGGTACTGGTGGATTTTGTGGTAGAAATACACTAGATCAATATATAAATTTAATAGATTATAAAAATATTTATTGTATAGAATATAATAAAGAAAGATATGAAAATTTATGTAAAAAATATATTAATAAATATAAAGATATTAAATTTTATTTAGGTGATTTTTTTAATTATGATTTTAATACTGTATTTAATATAGTAATATGTGATTTAGATAGTTCAATTTTTCTTAATAGATTTGATGAAGAAATTAGTAAAGCTGAAAGTTTAATTTCAAAAAATGGCTATATAATTATTATGGCACTTGGTGATTTAAATAATATTAAAACTTTAACATGTGATACTAAAATAATAAATGAATATACAGATAGTTATAAAAATATATGGAAAACCAATAATATTACAGATAAAATAATTCAAAATAAAATAAATAAAAATTTAAAAGTTATAAATTCATTTGATCATACAAATTTTACCAGATATGTTCTTATACAAAAATTAAATTAAAATTTAATTTATATGTTTATAAATTTTTTAAACGTTCCATAATATATTCTGGAATATCTAATTTAACATTACTTTTATGAGTAGGAATACAATGAGGAGACGTTGGTATTTTCATATCATAATATTTTTTTCTTTCTAATGAAATATTATTATAACCATCTGTATCTAGACTTTTATACCAATTGTCCTTATCTATTTCACTATCATTCCAAATAATTTTTTTGTCTTCAGGATGTAAATTTAGTGATTTAAATAAAGAAAAAATAATATATCCATCAATACCAGATTTTATTGGATTATTTGGTAATTTTAAATTTATAATATTATCAATTCTAAGAGCCATATTTAAATGACAACTGCGGAAACTAAATAATTTATTAATAGATCTATCTGATAAAATATAGTCATTTTTTTTTGCATAATTTTTCCAATTATATGGTTCAATTTGAATTCCATCATAAAGAAAGTATTTATTATCTTTAATATTATAAAAATAACCTTTCGACTGAGTTGAGTAATAACAATCTTTATTTTTAAAATGTTGGTAATGGATATTAAGTCTATTAGGAGGGGAATAACAGTCTACAGCATGTTTTACAAATATTTTAGAATTTTTATCCGCAATTTTTGCAATATTTATCCATTTTTCTAATAAAGTATAATAAGTTGGAAAGTTATTACTTTTTAATATATTATTATTATAATATCCATCAATTTCATATAATGTTTTATATATTATTTTTACACAATTTGGTAATAATCCTTTATAGGATTGAACTATATCCTTACTAATACCGTTTTCTTCAAATACAATTAATTCCCATCCAAAATCTACATTAATTTGATTTTTTAAGGATTCTAAAGCTAACCAGATTATTTTTTTAGCATTTAGAGCAGGCAAAGCAACAGTCATTTCTATTGGAATTTCTTTATCAGATTTCCAAATCCATGTATTTTTTAATAAATAATTTATAGTATTAAAATTTTCAGATTTACCTAATAATCCCATTGTATCAGTATGTTGAATGCCTGTTAAGATTATATTAACAAATTTTCTATTAAATATATTATTTGATAACAATTTTGTAATAAATCTATAATCACTTCCTTTGTTAGAATCCCATCTTGCTAAATCTTTAAATTTACTATGGAAACAAAATCCAATTCCTGATACAAAATTTAATTGTATATTATATATATCTTTTGGATATACAATTTTTTGTCCTAATTTAACTTTCCAAAAAAGAAAATCATTTATATTATTTAAATTATTTTCTATATTCTGAATTGTATCTGGTAATGTTAATATGTCATCATCATCTAAAAATATTATCCATCCATCTTTTACTCTATCTAATAATTGATTACAATATAAATTATAAAAAGCCTGACTATTTTTATCTACATCTTCTGCTTTAAATATTTCTATTTTTTCATTATTTTTATATTGTTCCAAATATTCAAGGCAATTATCATCATCATAACACATAAGTAATTTATAATTTTGGTTTGTTTGTTGTAATATACTAGTAATACATTTTTTAAAATAACTAGGTCTATATGTATTTCTAATTAAAATATTTAATGGGTAATCTTGAAATCTAATTTTTTTATGAAACAAATAATATAAATTTTTTGTATAATTATTATTTATTGAATCTATAAATTGTTTTTTATTATCAATATCAATATTTTCTTGTAAAATACTATCTATATTATTAAATAAAAGATGAATATTACTTAAATTATCATCTAAAATAGGAAAAAATTTTACATTATCTTTATACTTTTCTACTAATTTTTCAGGATCTCCATCACCTGGTTCTTCACTTAATATAGTATAAGTATATGGAAGTATATCATGAATTCTAAATAATTCTAAAATAGCATTTTGGTAATAGTGAATATTAAGAACTATTTTACTTTTTTTAATAAGATTTATTAATTCATCTCCAAATGTTTTTTCAACTACTTCTATTTTATAATTCTTTTTTTTTAAAATATCTATAATTTTTCTTCTACGATCATTTAATGAACCTATAAATAAAATATCTATAGTTTTATCTAAATTATTATTATCTATTTTATTAATAAATGGTTTTAATAATTTTACTTTATGTTTTAAATTATTTGGATATAAATTAAAATTAGTTAATGAATAATCAAATGTATAAATAGAATTTAATATTTGATCTCTTATAACTTCTACACTTTGATAGGGATATTCATTTTGATTTAATTGTTCTATTTGATATAAAAAATATTTATTTTTCGGAAGATTTTTAACTAAACCAGGTCTTGCAAGTTGCATTTGAGGAGAGAAAATAAATAAATATAACTCAGGATTAATTCTAGCTGCTTCAATATATTTATAAGAAATAAATTCTTTTAAAACTAAACATTCTATAGATATTTCTTTTAATTGATTACTCAATAAATTAGCAGCACTTAATGTAAATCCATTTGTAAATATAATTAATTTTTTTATATTATTTAATATATTATGTGGTTGCGTAATAATAGGATTTTGTGATATTGAATTATTTACTCTAGTATTTTTAATCAAAAAATTAAGATCCATTTAATAAATATAAATATAATATAATTTATTATATTAACATATTTATATATAATGCCGACTATAAATATTCCAGTCTGGATTAATGTATTACAAAATATAAGAAAAACTTATCATGTTAATAGAATAAGAAATAAAATGTATAATTCAATTTATGATGGAAATACAGAATGGATTGCGCATTGGTTTTATACTCAAATTGATCCAAATATAGATAATGTTACATTTGAAATATTAGGAGGTTTTCATCAAACATATCCACATCCTGAACATTTATCTATTCGAATAATATATCCAGATGGTCAAATTACACCTATAATGCATGTACAATATAATAAAGAGAGTGGTCAAGGATCAACACAAATATTATCATCTCAAGGATATGTTAATGCACGAGGTTTTAAAAAGAGAAAAACTAAAAAATATAAAAAATATAGAAAATATAGAAAATATAGAAATCACACTAAATATAAAAATAAAAAATAATTATTTTATTAATTTATATCTATAATATTTTGTTTAATATTATAAATAGTAGTTTATATTTTTAATTTATTTTAATTTATTTAAATATGGATCAAAAATTAATTTTTTAATTTGTTTACAACGTGCTTCTTCGATTTTTTTATTTAATTTTTCTGGATCTACCCACTTTTCACTTAATTTTTTTATTTCATCTTTCCAATGACGACAAGTATGCCCCTGAATATCTCGAAATTCTTTAATTTGTTCTAAAACTAATGCAAATAATTGTTGTAAAGGTTTCATAATTTGATTTGTAATATAATGGGAATAGTCTAATTGTAAATTATTTTCTTTTATAAATTGTGGTGTCTCAATTTTTTCACCCTGTAAACATTTTTTATTATTATTTTTAAAGAATGCATAACTAATTCTATCACCCGGCTTTGGTTTATTTCCTGAATCTCTATCTCCTATTCTATCAGCTAATACTTTATGTGCTATTTGTTGTGGATTCTTATAATTAGATCTTAATGATTTTGTAATAATTAATTTTTCTAAAGGATAATTTCCTTCAATAATATTATTCATACAATCTTTTACATATTTAATTGCTGATGTTACAGATCCACCTTTCATTAAAATATTAATAGTTTCACCATAAATATCTTTAACAATATCAGCATTATCTCTCCTTTTTAATACTAAACCCATAGATTTTAGTTTACCTTTATCTGGATCAAATTCATGCAGCATTCCTACATAACGTTTTTTTGATAATAAACAAAATGGTAAAAATGTTTTTTCATATTCAAGATCATGTGGATTTTTTAAAAATTTACTAGCTAATGCACCAGCTTCTTGTGCTAATTCTATCGTTATTTTTAATGCTTCTTTTCCAATAATTTCTGTCTTTTTATCTTCTCTTTTTAAATTAAATTTAAAGAATACACTATCTGTATCTCCATATACAATTTCCGCATTTGTATATACTTTTCTACCATCTTTTAGTGTAACAACTCGATCTTTATAAAATTCTTCAATAACATTTTTTCCATATACTAATAATGTTCTTCCAATAGCTGTAGTAGATGCGGCAACATCTTTTTCAAAAAATGAACTTGTTTTGGCACCAGTTCCTCCATATAATGAATTGGCAGTAATTTTAATTGCTAATTGTCGTTTATCTAAAATATTTTTCATAAATTCATCTTTTTGAAGTGGAATTAATTTTCTAGTATCTTTTCTTGCTTTTAATAATTCCTCTAAAATTGCAGGAAGAACACCTTTATTATTATTTGGAAATTGAGCAAATCTACAAATTTTATATCCTGCTCTAACTTTACTAGCCGCAGCTTTTGGTGTTTTTCGCTGCCATTTAAATAAATCAAATGTTACATCTACATATTCATAATCAGGTAGATTATCATATATAAAATTACCATCCTTATCTTTTTCTCCTGTTTCTTTTATCAAATTATCATTTAAATCAAATTCTTTTGTCCAAACTTTACTATCATGTGATAAATTTTCACTAATCATAGATGATGGATATAAAGAACTATAATCTACACAAGCAACTGGATCATTTAAATATATATCACATTTTGGTTCAAGAACTATTGCTCCTTCATATCCTTCATCATCTTCACTTTTTTCTAATACAGGCATTAATACCTCTTTTTCTCTACATTTTTTTGCAATATAACTTTGTAATTTTATTCCTTGACCTCTATGCACTAAAAAGCTTTTTGGAACATTACAAAGGGCAGCCATTTCTACATAAAAAGTTATAACATCTATTTTTTCTAATACATCTAGTGTATTTTTACAATCCTTTAAACAATATTTTGCAATCTTAGCTCTATCACTATCTGTTCCATTTGTTAATTTAAAAATTTCTTGTGGACCAACATCATCTTTTGCTAAGCCCCAAGTTAATTTTTTACTAATATCTAAATCTTCTTTACCAAAAATTTCAAAATAATTTTCTTGTAAATTTATATTAATAATTCTAAATTTTTTACCATTTTTATATGGATTAATACTAAAACTTACTTCTTGAAAAGCTATAAAACTACCTACATCTAATCCTTTTAAATTTTTACTATAAATTAAGGTATTATTTTCTTTATGTTCAATTTTAATTACTTGATCACATATAAAATATCCTGAAATATAATCTAATTTATAACAACTTAATTGAAATTCTCGTCTTAAATAATTTAATAAGTCTATTTTTAATCTTCCTGGCATGTTAATATATCGTAATTGATATTCTCCACTTGCTAATAAAATCTTATTTGTATCTATATCTTCTCGATTAGTTTTCCAATCTTTCTTAAGACATGGTTCATTAATATTTCTTCCTAATTGTAAAAATTCTTTTCTACAATCCAATTCTTGTGCTCTTTTATCCATAAAATCATCATCAAAACCAGTTATATTATAACCAATAATAATATCTGGATCTTCTCTATTAATTAATTTTGTCCATGCGAGAAGAACTTCTCGTTCTGTATTATATGATTCTATTTCACAATACTTAACATTATCTGGAATTTCACAACCTTTTAATACTATACAATGATTTAAATATTCTTCTTTACTACCAAATTTTTTAAATGTAGAACCTATAAAAGTTACTTGATCACCTTCTAATGGAGGAAATAGATTTTTTTTACTTAATGTTTTTGTAAGTTCTTTAATTTTTGTATCTCTACTACATGTATCCTCTAATAAATCTAAAATAGTTCCATCTTTATTTGTATAGTTCTTAATATATTTTTTTTTTTTATAAAATTTAACTTCTTCTCCTGTTTCTATATTCTCACCTTCATCTTCATCACATTCTTCATCACTACTCTCTTCATCTACTTCATTTATTACTTCACTAAAACTTTCTTTTGCTGGTTTAAGTTTAATCCATTCTATAAATTTATTTTTTACTTGTTCTTTTGTAATTTTAAATTTTGGATATACTATATTTATATCTTTTATACAATCATAATCAAAAGCTGTTAATATCATTTTTTCCAAACCATCTTTATTTTGTAAACTATCATTTTTTTGCCAAACATCTACTATATCTATAGCTAATTTTTTATAATCTTTTTTTGGTAATGGAAAGTCCCCATGACTACTACTAGCCTCTATATCAAAACTTAATATTTTATAAGGAACACTTATTTCTTTATTTGGTAAAGGAATAATATATTTATAATCTATCTCATATTCATATTTACATGTGGTTTTTTTATTTTTAAAAGTATAACATTTTTTAAGTGGTAAAGCTATCCATCCTGATGGGCTTATTTCTTTTATATGAAATAATCTTAATAGTGATGGTATATTGCTTTCATATAATAATAAATTATCATAAATATTATCTTCTATTTCATATATATATCCTTCTTTGTTTAATTTTCGACTTTCAAATACCCCTTTATTATATGTATCTGTATACCATAATTTTTTAGCTTTATTAAATGCACCTGTGCTTTTAAATTTTAAACAGATAAATGTATGAAATTTTTCTGCATCGAATCCATCTAATTTCTTTCGTTTAACAAAATTACCCGATATTAAAGAATCTTTATAATAATTACCCATGTAATTTTTTAGATGTAATAAAAATTTTTTTCTTATTTCATCTGTCCAATTATCATTTACCTTAATATAAAAGAATGGTCTAAAACCTTTAGCTATAACTGAAAATGTTTCACCTTTTTCATTTAACCCAAACATTTGAACTAAAAATTCTTTATTATCCTTATAAATATTTATATTATCTTGATCTTCTATATATTCTTCTTTATCATATACATTAAATTCTAATAATTTAAGAGATTTTTGCATATTATAATATTTAAGTAATATTTATATTGTTCAATTTTATTCTTAAATTATAAAATTGAAAAATATTAACGTTGATTAAATCAAAATTAATGGATAATTTTAAAAAAGATATAATAACAATAGTATTTTGTAATATAGCATGGATTATATTATTTGCTCCAGCAACATTTCCTCTAATATATAATTTTACAATAAATTTAATAACTAATATTTAATAAAAATTAATATTTTCTTGATCGATGTTTTCTTGATCGATGTTTTCTTGATCGATGTTTTTTTGATCTATGTTTTTTTGATCTATGTTTTTTTGATCTATGTTTTTTTGATGTATGTTTTTTTGATTTACGTCTTCGGCCCCCAGTCATCATAGGAGGATTTTGTGCAAATAAAAATTCTTTCAATTTATCAAAACTTCTATCACCATCTTTATATTCATTTTTAACTGATCCATCTTTATTTAAATAAAGAATTGTTGGATATCCATGCACATCTGATTTTACATTAAATTTATCTTTAGAATTAGCATCGAGTGATATAATATATACTGAATCATCACCATTTGTTTTTGCAAATTCTTCTAATTTTTCCCATTCTGGTTGTAATTGTTTACAAAATCCACATGATGGAGTATGTATTTTTAAAAAACATTCATAATCTCCGCTATTTAAAAGATTTGCATCATAGTCATCTACATTCTCAGGAGTTATATTAATTACTTTCATATATATATATTTTAGATTTTAATTTAACGCATATTTAAAAACAAAATTAATCTAATATAATATTATATGAATTATTTAATAATAATTTTTATAATTTTTATAATTGGTCTAATATTTTATTGCAGTAATTCTCGTAGTATAACATTTGAAAATTTTGAAAATAATTCTGCTAAAGATAAAAATATAAGTAAACAATCTATAAAAAATAAATTGAATCTTCCTTGTGGAGCAAAAATTCCAAAAGAAAATTGTCCAAATATATTAATGAAAAAAGATGATAAAATTTATTTATATAATAGTAATTTAGCCCGAGTGCCAGGAATTAATCCAGTTATATTTAATACTTTAGAAGACTATGCTGAATTTGTTGAATGGCAAAAATCCCAAAATATTGATTGCCCTATTTTATTTTTAAATACTACATATGATACTCAAAATAATGAAATATATAAGGTAACATCTAATCCCTTTTCTCAACCCGAAATAGTATTACAGACAGATTTAGCTAGACGAGGTAATGAATATATAACTCCTTTAATGAATGCTAATAGAGGTTCTCATTTAGCACCATATAATCAAGGCACAATGATACCTAGTGATTTTGATCCCAATAATCAATATATTGGTCTTGTAACACCATTAGATAAAATGTTTGTTTCTAAACAAAATCCAAGTCCTAATCCTATGGATCCAAATTGGGGAGGCCATAGTGTTACCCAAAAATTAGTAGATTCTAGAGATTATACACAAGATCATGTTACTGGGGTAGGAATTGACAAATATTCAGGACTTAAACCAATAGCATCAAAAGGGACGCCTGAGGGAATAAGTGATGATGCTATGAATATTGATTGGAAGGGTGAACGTTTAACTAATAAAGATATTAAAAAAGGTAAATTTGATGATGACAAAGTATCAAAAACTGGTATTAATAAAATTCAAAATCCTAATTTATTATATTAATATTAGATCTCGAGAGAGAAAATACTTATCTAAAATATTAATATTTTATTATTAATATTTTATTATTAATTAATTTTTATTATCCATATTGTTTAAATCCGTTTGGAATCCTTTCCAATCTTTTTGAGTTGCATCTGATATATTTTGCCACCAATTACTTGCTCCCTTTCCACTATTACTTAATTGCTGCCACCAATTTCCACTGCCGCCACCACCAGTGCTACTACCATTACATGAAATTCCAGATTTCATACATGATTGAATTATATATTTTTCTATATCATTTAAAAAAAACATTTTATCTTTATAAAATTTCATAAAATCTGGATTTAAACTATTCCAAGAAGTTGCCATTTCATTAATACCCATTAATCTTAATAGTTCACGTTCATCTTGGACAAATTTTAAATTATTATCTAGTGTAGATCCAGAAAAATCTATATACTTTTTTTTTGCTTCCAACGAGAAACCATCTAAATTTTTTGCTGCATTATTATCCCATTTAAAACTATATTTATCATTTACTAAACCTGTACGGGCAGAGTACATTGCATTATTAAAATTTTGGAATGATTTTTCTTCTGATGTTTCATTATTTTCTGTATCATTTTGTGATTCTTCAAATCCTTCGACTATTTTATTTTTACAAGAATTATATATTAAAAATCCAATAGATAAACAAATAATTAAATAAAAAAATAATTGTATTACATTATTATTTTTTGACATAAGTATATAATTTATATATATAATTTATTGCATTAAATATTCATTAATATTTTTTATAATAGTTTTTGAAATTTTTCTTTTACTTTGAATTCCACATTGTAAATTATCTAAACAATTAGGATTATTTCCTAAACATTTTAATAAATTTGTTATAGTTTTATATTCCTGACCTATAATATTTGCAATATTATAACTTATACCTGGTATTTGCATTAACATAATTTCTAATATATTTTCTTTAGTAATATTTGCTTTTTTACTACTTTTTATAACTGATGTATAATTATTATTTTCTGTATTAGATAAAATATTTTTATAATAAGAATTTCGTTTTGTTTCTCTCTTTAATTTATCACAAAATCGAAAAATAATATTAGCTGTTTGTTTAATATTTAATGAATTTATAATTGAAAATCCTTTAAAATAACTTAATGTTAATAAAGAAGAATAGATTATTTGTTTATCTTGTTGATTACGTAAATATTCTATATTTCCTTCAATTAAATAATATATATTGTGATTGTGCAAAGAATAATTATCTAATCTAAATGATTGTTCATTATATCTACCATCTTTAATGCTTGCTAATAAATCTGATAAAGATTTTCTCTCAAAAATAATACTAGGTTCTATTAAATCATCTTCAAAAATTTGAATATCACCTATATCTAAAGATTGTTTTTCATACTTTATACCAGAATCTTTAATTAAATCATTTAAAGTAGTAATTAATATATCTGGCTCTCTATTATCAATTATAATTTTCATTATTATTTATTAATTAAATCTTTTTAAATTAATAAATAAAAATTTATAAACCAGCATAGGGTCGATTTCCAAAAGGAGCTGGTCCAGGATTTGTATAAAACTTAAATAGATAGTTTGGTTTTGCCGCCTGAAATGCTAATTGTGTAGCAGCACTTGAATGCGATGGAGTCATAAAACCAGTTCCACTTGGTTGACTTCCTCCTTTCTTCATACCCCCAAAATATCCAGCTCGAACTCGTTCACCAGTTGATGTAATAATAAATAATTGTGGAAACATACCATTTGTATTTCCAGTAGCACTAAACATTGCTTTTCTAGCTACAGCTGACCGACCATTATGACTTCTGTACCCGTTTCTCATTATATATATTTATAATATTATAAATATTTATAAAAGTGATTGTAAGTTCCAAATTGGTATTTCTTTATCTAATAATAATTTACAAAAATTATTAACATAATGCCTACAATCATTTATTCCTAATATATAATTTTTATTTAAAGTTTCTTCCAATATTATTATTTCATCTAAACTATAATTTGATATACCTAAATAAATTGTATTTGAATTAATAAAATCAATATTATTATCTAATTTTTTATATTTTATAATATTCGCAATATTTGGAAATAATAATGTACTATTTTTTCTCATTTCATTAGTTGTAATATAATTATTATTATTATTAAATGCACGGAAATCAAATCTTACTGTATCTACCTCATTTTTAAATGAAATACCCGTATGAATTAATAATTTACTTGGTTGTTCTATATGTATATATATCTTAGTAGGATTTACTATAAAACTTAAAAATAAACTTAATAATAAATACATTATTGTATATATTATTGAATATTAAATTATTATTTAACCAAGGCAATTATTATTTAACCAAGGCCGGCATATGGTGCTCTAGTATTCTGAACAGGTCTATTTAAAATAGTTCCAAATTTACCAGTAAGACACATATTTGGACCTACTTTACAACAATTTGGAGGATCAGCTAAATAATTCTTTGTTATTAAAATATTAACTGGAACACCAATCTGTGGTGCTAATCCCGCTTTTTTATTTCCTCCACATGTAGGTTGATTAGAAATAGTTGCATTATAAGCACCCGGATATCCGCCTACACGGCCGCGACGCGCTACTCCTGCTCCTGCTGGTTGTGGCATTATATTATAACAAAAGAGAATTTTTTAAAATTATTTTAAATATAATAATTTAGCATATTATATTTAAAATAATTTAAATATAATAATATATCTATTTAATATGGAGACCAATTTACATGATAATATAGAAAAAAATATACAAAATGATGATGATATAAATAATACCGATCAAGGATTATTATTTAATCCTTATAATTCTATAAATAAAGAGATTACATTAAATACTATTCAATGTATTCTCTCTAAATATGGTATATCAGCTAAAATAAATAATTTAAATTTATATCAACGTGCTTTTATTCATAAATCTTATACTAAAAGACCATTTTTAGAAAATACAGAATTAAATATTAATATAGCTGAAAAACCTGTTAATTGTTTATCATTAAGTACTAAATCAAATGAACGATTAGAATTTTTAGGTGATGGAGTTTTAGAATGTATCACTAAATATTATTTATATAGAAGATTTCCTAAAGAAGATGAAGGTTTTATGACAAAAAAAAATTGCATTAGTTAAAAATGAACATATTGGTAGATTAGCATATGAAATGCAATTACATAATTATTATATTATTTCTAAACACGCAGAAGAGAAAAAAACAAGAACAAATCTTAAAAAACTAGGTTGTTTATTTGAAGCATTTTTAGGTGCACTTTTTTTAGATTTTAATAAAATAGAAATTAATGATGATGAACAATGGTTTAAAAATATATTTATAACTGGGCCAGGATTTCAAATGGCACAGATATTTTTAGAAAATATATTTGAAAGTCATGTTGATTGGACAAAATTATTAAAAACAGACGATAATTTTAAAAATCAATTACAAGTTAAAATACAAAAAGAATTTAAAGTAACACCAGATTATTTAGAAATTAATCATGATTTAGAAACTGGTTATGAAATGGGAGTCTATCTTTGTTTAGGACAAGCTATTTATGAAACTGATAAAAATCTTGCAATAGATTTTAATCAATTTAATAATTTTATAAATATTCAAACTTATTTACAAGAACATGATAACGTCTTAATACTTTTAGGTAAAGGAATACATAAAATTAAAAAAAAAGCCGAACAAATTGCTTGTGAAAATGTTATAAATAAATTAAATAATACTTAAATATCTCTTTTCTCAATAGCTCTTAAATATCTTAACATGTCTTTTCTACTATTTATTTGAGCATCTGAGCCACCAATTGCTTGCCCTCCGATAGTAGCTTGTTGTGTAGGAATAAAAAATATTGAACCAATAGCTACTATAATAATACCTATAATTTGTTTAATAGATATTTTTTGTTTAAAATAAAACATACTTATTAAAGTTATTATAATAATAGTAGATGCCTGCCAAATTACATTAACAATTGCTAATGGCATATCTGTATTAAGAGCTAAATAATATACAAATCCTACAATTGAATATAATATAATTCCTAATATTAAGTATAAACTTTTTTTATATTTAATATATTCAATTAATGAGGCTTTTTCTAAAAATAATTGAGCAAATGATTCTGCAGATATTAATACTAAAATAAGTAAAGCTAATTTCCAATCAAATTTATTAATTATATTCATTTTATATAATTAATATATATTATTTATATATTATAAATGAGTGAACAACTTTTAGCTAAACTTAAAATTAAACCAATACCTAAAGTTAAAGAAACATTAGAAATTAAAATTAAAAAACCTGCTGCCAATAAAGAAGATGTTATTATTAAAACAAAAATAATAGATAAAACAAAAGATGATCTTATTGATCGAAATGAATTTTTATTAGCTATTAAAGAAGATAAATCTATTAAAAAAGATGAAAAAAAAATAACTATTAAAGAAACTGAAAAAGAAGTAGTTAGTAAAATTATAGAAAATCCTAAAAAATTACCTTTTAGATTAAAATTAGAATCTGCTTCTCCTGAAGAAATTTCTGCAATAGAAAGTAAACCTATTAAAAAAACAAGTATTACTATTAAAAAAACACCTCGTATTACAAAATCTCCATTAGGCATTTCTATTGAGGGACCTACTAGTCAATTAATAATTGGAGATACAGCATTAAGTCAACGATTGCCTCCTACAGAAAATAAAATAATAATTCGGGCATCTAATTATTATATGAATAATAGAGAAATATTTATTAATTTTATTACTTCATTATTTGGTCCCTATAAAGATGATATCGAGAAAGATAATGAAACATTATCTTGTGATACTACAAAAAGTAATACATTTACACTTTTAACTCATCAAAAAATTGTAAGAGATTATATTAATTTATTTACACCTTATCGTGGACTATTATTATATCATGGATTAGGATCTGGTAAAACTTGTTCATCTATAGGAATAGCTGAAGGACTTAAAACTGATAAAAAAATTATTATTATGACACCAGCATCACTTCGTGTAAATTATATGGAAGAACTTAAAAAATGTGGTGATTTATTATATAAAAAAAATCAATTTTGGGAATTTATAAATACAAAGGGTAATCCTGAACTAGCAAAAAATTTATCTTTTATTTTATCAATATCTATTGAATTTATTAATAAAAATGAAGGTGCATGGTTAGTTAATGTTAAAAAACAACCTAATTATGAATCTTTATCATCTCATGAAAAAATATTACTAGATTCTCAACTTACAGAAATGATTAAAAATAAATATAAATTTATAAATTATAATGGATTAAGAAATTCTCATCTTCAAAATATGACTGCTAATTTTACAGTTAATCCATTTGATAATTCTGTAGTAATTATAGATGAAGCGCATAATTTAGTTAGTAGAATAGTAAATAAACTTAAGAATAAAACTGCATTATCAATGAAATTATATGAATACTTAATGACTGCTGAAAATGCTAAAATTATATTATTAACTGGAACACCTATTATTAATTATCCAAATGAAATAGGTATATTATTTAATATTTTACGAGGTAAAATTAAAACTTATAAATTTAAATTAGTAATTAATCAATCTAGAAAAATTAATCAAGAAGTTATTTTTAAATTATTTCGGTCATATTCATCCTTAAATAAATTAATGGATTATATTGAATATCAATCTAGTTCAAATACTTTATTAGTTACTGAAAATCCATTTGGTTTTATTTCACAATATACTAAAGATTTATATGAAGGTGTTCAGTTAAATCCAGTAAAAGATGAACAATTTTCATCTAAAGAATTTATACAATTAATTGCAAAAATTCTTAAAAAAGCCGATATATCTATTGTTCCAGGTGGTATAGAAATACAAAGTTTCAAAGCATTACCCGATACACTGGAATCTTTTAAAACTTATTTTATTGATGATAAGAATAAAGTTAAAAACGAAAATCTTTTTAAAAGACGAATATTGGGATTAACATCTTATTTTCCTGATATAGATGCATTATTACCTCAATATGAAAAAGGTTTAAATTTTCATATCATTAAAATAGAAATGAGTCAGTTTCAATTTGGCGTATATGAAGAGGCTAGAGTTCAAGAAAGAAAATTAGAATTAGCTAATGCAAAAAAAAGAAAAAAGGGAGGCGATTCAATTTATGATGATACTGTTTCTACATATCGTATTTTTTCAAGAGCATTTTGCAATTTTGTATTTCCAAGACCAACTATAAAACGACCATTCCCAAATGAAGGTCAGACTATTGAAACTGCTATTAACGAAAAAATTACTAATGAAGATGAATTAGATGCAATTTCAAAAGAAGAACAAGCTCTAAAAACTGAAGCTAGAATTGAATTAGATGAAGCCGAAGAAGAAACTAAAGAAAAAGATTCTATTTTTGATAAATCTTATGAAGGTAGAATTAAATCTGCATTAAAAGCTTTAAATGATAATAAAGATAAATTTTTAACAACAGATGGATTAAAAGAATATAGTCCTAAATTTTTAAATATTTTAGAGAATATACAAGATCCTATACATAAAGGTCTGCATTTAGTTTATTCACAATTTAGAACATTAGAAGGAATTGGTATATTAAAATTAGTTCTTGAAGCTAATGGTTTTACTGAATTTAAACTTAAAAAAGATATTGTCGGTAATTGGATAATTGATATCGCCCCCGAGGATAGAGGTAAACCTACATTTGCTTTATATACAGGAACTGAATCAGTAGAAGTTAAAGAAATTATAAGAAATATTTTTAACAGCAACTGGGAATATGTCCCAACAAATATAGTTGAAGAATTAAAATCAATCTCATCTAATAATTTTTCAGGTGAGATTATTAAAGTTTTTATGATTACTGCTTCTGGAGCAGAAGGTATTTCTTTACATAATGTTAGATATGTTCATTTAGTAGAACCTTATTGGCATCCAGTTCGTTTAGAACAAGTTATCGGTAGAGCTAGACGTATTTGTAGTCACCAAAATTTACCAAAAGAAGAACAAACTGTAGACGTATTTTTATACTTAATGACATTTTCAAAAACTCAAATGGAAAGTGATGATTCAATTGAACTACGTCTAAAAGATAGAAGTAAAATAGATAATTTAACACCATTAACAAGTGATCAAGCTTTATATGAAATATCTAATATAAAGGAAGATATTAATAAAAGTATATTAAAAGCTGTAAAAGAATCTGCTATTGATTGTTTACTTTATTTAAAAACTGGAAATAAAGATAATTTAAAATGTTTTTCATTTGGATCTCCATCTCCTGAAAAATTATCTTATCAACCTTCAATTGATCAGGAAGAAGATGATAGTATTACTCAAGGAAATAGACGAGAAGAAAATATAAAAGCTAAAAAAATTAAAATAGAAGGCATAGATTATGCATATGATCCTTCTAGTGGAAAAGTTTTTGATTATAAAAGTTATTTAGCTAAAAATCCTATTCAAGTAGGTATTCTTGAAATTAGTGGAAAACAATTTAATTTTAAAAAACTCTAAAAATTTAATATTTATACATATGCTATTAACACATCATTATCAATATGACCATTTAGAGTTCGAAATTTATAATTTTTATTAATTGAAAGTATTTTATTTACAATATGTTCTAAAAAATTTATATTACCATAACTTGTTTCACCCCAAGGATATGGCATTCTTAGTAAACGCAAATCATCTATTAATATAATATGATCTTTTCTTTCAAGATTTTCAATTGCTGATAATTCTTCAAATAAAGGACACATTTTTTTATAATTATGAATATTAATATCATCTACATGTGCATCTAAAAAAAATAGAGTTTTATCTTTCCAATGATCTCCTACTAAATAATTTTTCATATTAGTGCTGTCATCTAGATATAAATTATATCTACCATTTTCGATTTCTTTCTTAAATATTTTTTTGCCTAGTTCTACCCAATCTTCTCTTATTTCAATACAAAAAACTTTCTTAAAGTTACAATTAAGGGCTGTATGTGATGATACACTACATCTAGGATCCCATAATCCTGTTTCAAAATAATTTATACAATTATAATTTTGTCTTACCTTTTCTAAATCAAAATTAATAGGCATATAGAATAATATATATTGACATATTTATTTATATGTAAATTAAATTAAAATATATATTTACAGATATTTATAATATTTTTGATTCAAGCTTATTAATTTTATTTATAAGTATATCTGTTTTACTAGATAATATATCTAATTTATTATTTATTTCTGTGATCATATTATTATTTATTTCTTTTTCTTCTAATATAGTATCCATTGTAAATATTGTGTTATTAAATTCAACTTTTTTTTCATTTTTATTATTTATTTCATTATTATTTATTTCATTATTATTTATTTCGTTATTATTTATTTCATTATTATTTATTTCGTTATTATTTATTTCATTATTATTTATTATAGATGTCTTATTAGGAGTTATTATAGATGTGTCATATTGTTGAATTAATTCACTTCTATGTTTATAAATTAAATTTAATTGTTTATCTAAATCATCACTATTTAATGGTTCATCTAAATCAAGTTTAAATTTAACCTCATCTGGTTTATTTGCTTTCATATAATTTTCAAATTCTTTTTTTTTATTTTCATATTCACTATTAAAAACTTGATTTTTAAAACCTTTTTGTTGTTTGTAAAAATGTAATTCTGTTGTAAAATTTTGAATTAATAATTTATTTAAAATTAATAAATCTGAATTATTATTAGCTTTTTCTGAAATTTTTTTAATTTCCTCTTCAAATATTTTTTGAATATTATCTTTCTCATTATTAGGTATCTCATCAAAAATATTTTGATCACTTAATAATCCCCATAACAATCCTTTATTCTCTTGCGAAGTAAAACTCTTCATTATTTTAATTAATAAAACATTTTTATATTATTAATTAAAAAATATTTTTCTATATTTTTCCATTTCATCATCACTTATTTTATTTTTAGTAAAATAATCAAAATTTTTATTACCCTCTAACATTTCAGTAATGAAATATAATACATATATTCCACACTCAGTATTACCTTTTTGATGAGAAAAAGGATAATTCTCTCGATATTCTAATTTAATACTTAATTCATTTGCCTGATATTGTATCTTTTTAACTAATTTTATAATTTCATTTGGTGGTTTATCACCAACACTATCAAAATAATAAATTTTTTTTTTTGGTATATCTATATACATACAAATCCAATGTGAACCTCCTTTATAATGTGGATCAGTATTAAAAATTAGTCCAATTTTAGTTTTATTTTTTTTTAATAAAGAACCCAAATTAAATTTACATAGCTCATCCCAGACACATGTATTATAAACCTTTGGTTTATCAAAATCTATTGGAGATGGACCAATAAAGGCAAAATTAGGATATGCATCCTCATATTGTTTCATAACTTTTTCTATATCTACACTTGATAACCATTCATTTTTATTTTTTTTCCATGTTTCAGGTGATTTTGGAGCAAAAGTATAATTTAATAATTCTTTATCTAAGTTACTACTAATAAATTTTTGTTTTAACCAACAATTTTCACTGTCACAAACATTAGATAATACATTTCGTAAGTATTTCCAAATTTCAACTGGATTATTACTTTTAATTTTTGAATCAGGATGTCTAGCATTCCAATATTTTTTTAATTTAGCGAGAGACTCATCGCTATAACAAGTATATCCTTTTTTTTTTGTTTTTGGACTACATTTTATATTTTTTAATTTCTTCTTATTTGTTTTATTTTTCATTTATATTATTATTATATTTTTCTTTTTTTGGTAAACCTTTTTTTTTAAATCGTGGATCTTTTAGATTTATATCTTTTTTTTCAGGTAAACTATAATTTTCATGTTCTATTTTTTTAAATTTTACAAACTTATTTAACATATTATTTTGACTCTTTTCTTTATATAATAAACTATTACTATTATCTAAACTTGTTTCAGCAGACATATTATTATTTTTACTTAAAATATTATTATTATTAGATAAATCTTTATAATCTTGTTGTAAAATTTCTTTAGTATCTAATTCTTTTAAATGTATAATTATAGTTTTTATATATATATTAAAATTATCCTCTAATGATTTATTTGCAAATTCTCCTTTAAACATTTCTTTTATACAATTTATTATACGTTTTCTATAAAAAATTTTATCATTTAATAATTCGTCATCTATTTCTTTATTTAATTTAAAATATTTATTATAATGATTTGGATTTATTAAATATTCCAAACTTAATTTTTCTATCTCATTAATATTATTCATATTATTAAAAAATAATATTAATTTTTTTTTAATTTAACATAGACTTTTTAAATCTATATTCATTCGTTGACATCTAGTACAATTATTAAATAATTCATTCCCCATATTAGTTACTATATCCTGTCCTTGTGTTTTAAAATTAGTATCCACAAATTCATTTGTTGGAAAACCATCAACTGCTAAAGGTGCTTTATATAAAGAACTATTTGATGATGGAACATATTTTGCTTGTCCAGCTTTTTGTAAAGCAAAAAATTGATTACGTAAGCTGGAATCTACATTTATATTTTCAGCAAATCCACGCCAAGGTGCCTGTGCTGTTCCTGGATTAAATACAGTTTCTACACTAAATGGCAAATATTCTTTTAAAGGAACATTAGACATTGGAACTCTATCAACTATTGGTAATATTGCATATTTAGTAGAAACTGGTCGAAATGATAAATCTGGTCGTAATTCTTGACTAGGTATATTTCGATCACTTATTCTACTATTAATTTCATCTAATCTTTCGTGATTACAAAAATAAACTCCATCTACAACCCCATACATATTATATACTATATAATATTTTATTTATAATAAAAATTAATTAAAATAATTTAAATTTTTATTATAAATTTATATATGTTAAAAATAATATATCCAATTAATCAACATTTATATACTATTATTCTTTTACATGGAATGTATTCAAATAATGAATCATTTAATAAATTTTTAAATTATTTTAAAAATCACCATAAATATAAATTTATTTATAATAATATTAAATTTATTATACCAAGTAGTCCTATAATTACTTTACATTATTGTTATCCCTATATTAATAAAATTTCAGCCTGGTATAATTATTTTACTTGTTATGATGGATTATGTAAAATTGATAAAATTGACATTGATGAATTTAATTTTCAAAGTGAAAGAATAGCAAATATAATTAAAAAAGAAAGTAAAATTTTAAATAATAATAAACAAATTTTTATTATTGGAGTTTCTCAGGGAGGAACTATTGCTTTTAATATTATTAAATATTTACCATTTAATATTGGAGCAATTGTTTCTATTAATAGTATTTATATGAATAAATATATTAAATTAAATAAAAAATATAATAAAATTCCTATTTATATTTATTCTTTATTAAAAGATGAAATTTATCCTTTCAAATTTCAAAAATTTTGTTATAAAGTTCTTGAAAAAAAAAATTTTAAATTAAAATGGTATATTAATTCTATTGATAAACACTCTGATGAAAATATAGATCAATATAAATTTATTATAAATTCATTATTTTAAATGAAATTAAAGATTTTTTTTAATAATATTATTATGTGTGGTATATTTGCTTTACTTAATAAAGAAATTAATAATAATATTTATAAATCTTTCTTATTAGGCCAATCTAGAGGTCCTGAAAATTCAATTATTCAAACTGGGAGTAAAACAGATAATATTATATTAGGCTTTCATAGATTAGCAATTAATGGACTAGATATGGTATCAAATCAACCTATTAATTTAGATTATTCAACTTTAATTTGTAATGGAGAAATATACAATTATAAAGAGTTAGCAATTAAATATAATTTTACATTAAATACTAATTCTGATTGTGAAATTATTTTACATTTATATAATAAATTTGGAATTCTTGAAACACTAACCTTATTAGACGGCGTTTTTGCATTTATATTAATTGATAATAAAAAAAATAAAATATTTGTTGCTCGAGATCGATTTGGAGTAAGACCATTATTTGAAAGAAATATGTTTTCGAAAGAAATTAATAGTTATATCTATGGATTTGCAAGTGAATTAAAAGTTCTTAATAATATTAATATTGATATGGTATCAAATAATCAAATTATCTCTTTTACTCCAGGAACTTATAGTGAATTTTCAAAAAATAATAATAATATTTTTAATAAAAATAAAGAAAAAATTTACTATTATCAATATCCTGAAATTAATACTTTTTTGACCGATATAAATGAGATTAACCAACTGATAGTTAACAATTTTAATAAAGCTATATACAAACGGGTAGTTGGAACAAGTGAAAGACCTATTGCATGTCTTTTATCTGGAGGATTAGATAGTAGTCTAGTATGTGCTCTAGTTACTAAATATTATGGTAATAAAATTGAAACATATAGTATTGGATTAGAAGGATCAGAGGATTTAAAATATGCTACCATTGTTGCTAATCATCTTAATACTAAACATACTAATATTATTCTAACTGAAGATGAATTTTTTTCTGCTATTCCAGCTGTAATTCAAACTATTGAATCATATGATACTACAACTATTAGAGCAAGTGTAGGAAATTATTTAATTGGTAAATATATTAAAGAAAATAGTAATGCAAAAGTTATTTTTAATGGTGATGGTTCTGATGAATTAATGGGTGGATATTTATATTTTAATGCAGCACCAAATTCACAAGAATTTGATAAAGAATGCAAGAGATTATTAACCGATATTCATTATTTTGATGTTTTAAGATCAGATAGATGTATTTCTGCTCATGGATTAGAACCAAGAACCCCTTTTTTAGATATTAATTGGGTTACCTCATATCTTAGTATTCCTGAAAATATTAGATGTCATACTAGCAATAATAACTGTGAAAAATTTTTAATAAGAAATGCATTTAGTATATTAGAACCTAATCTATTACCTAAAGAAATTTTATGGAGAACAAAAGAAGCTTTTAGTGATGGTGTAAGTTCATTAAATAAATCATGGTTTAAAATTATTGATGAAAAAGTTACTCAACTATATGTAAGTAATTTAATCCAAAAAGAAATTACTCCTTATCTAAAACATAAAGATAGCACTCTTGAAAAAGCCTATTATCGATATTTATTTGATTGTAATTATAAAAATAATGAAAATATTATTCCATATTTATGGATGCCCAAATTTATTGAAGCAAAAGATTCTAGTGCTAGGACTCTATCTATTTATAAAAATTAAAATAATTTTATATATTATAAGAATATATGAAACTATTTGATAAGTATAAATGGCATGAAAATATATTTTTAATAGTTAGCCATTTAACATGGATAATTTATTTTTTATCAATATTTGGTATATCAATATTTGGAATTAAATTTTTTAATAATGCTCAAGAAATAATTCGAATATATATATCTTTATTTTTAATAATTAAATTTAATCCATTTACAAATAAAAAAAGTTTTACTGATTTTGATAAAAGAATTGTATTTCAGGCCGGAGTTTTTATATTATCAACTACAATAATTAATCAAATTATTATTACATTTATTAAAAATATTAACTTGTAACTCTATATCGTAAAACGTTTTTGTTTTTTGCCAGCAAAAAATTCATCTAAATGTTCTAATAATCTTTTAGTTAATAATGTATCTATTCTTTGTTCTAAATCTGATTTAGTAATTAATTCATATTCATATAAATTAATATTTTTTATCATATAATTTATAAAATAATTTTTATTAGTTATATTGTTTTTGTTTTTATTATAATAATCATTTACCATTGTTTCAACCAAATAACTATAAATATATGGTTTTATTCTTAAATATACTACATTTTCATGTTCCATATCAGGATGTCTTACATCATCTAAAAAACAAATTTGGGGATTATTAAATAATTTACTACAATTAACAAAATCTTTAAAACTTTTATCATATTGAGTTCGTTCTGATTCAACAATTTTACCTTTTACTTTATAAGCACCGATAACTTGATCAATTAATGGTTCTTCGAGTTTATAATTAAAATAATCTGCTATTAAATTAGACCATTTTTTACTAGTATTATTAGTAAAAATAATAATTTTATCACATATTTTCTCTCTCTTTTTATTTTTTAAATATTTTAAAATATTTAGTATTTTTGGACGTAAAATTTTATTAAAAATATCTATTACTTCAAATAAATGTTTTTTATCTAATTTAATATTTTCTTTATTATAATATTCACATAGAACTTGCCAAAAAATATTTATTTGTTCAAAATGTCCTAATGTTTCATCCATATCAAAAACTACAACATAAGGTATATATTTATCCGGCATATATAATTATTATATATAATCTTAATAAAATTTTAATTTATATATATATAATAATTCTATGAAATTAAATAAAAATGATTATATCTCTATTTTAAAATACTATAAAATAAATTATTTAAATAAATCTTTTATAGAAATTCAAAATTTAGCTGAACAAATTATTGCTGATAAACTATGCTCATGTATTAAAAAAATTAATATTAAATCTAATAATGAAAGCAAAGCTATAGCTATTTGTAGAAATAATGTAATTAATAAAAAAGGATATAAAATAAATCGTTTTACATGTAAAAAAAAACCTAAATTATTTAATAAAAAAAGTAAAAGAAATAAAAACTATAAATATAAATTATTTAAATAATAATTACTTTTTTATTTCTTTTAATACCTGTAATATAATTTTTTCTTGATTAGTTAATTTTTGAAAAATTAAATTTTCATCAAATTTAATTTGAAAAAATTTATTATAATTATTTCTACATAATATTTCAATTCCATTATTAATTTTAATATCACATACTATTCCTCCATTAGTTAATGTTAAATTATCATATTTAATTAAATTTATCCATCTTATAAATGATCCATAATTAAGATCATTTATATTATTTATATATCTATAATCTTTTAATTTTTGAGTATTTTCTTTTAATCTCTCTCTAGATAAATTTAATTTTTGTAAAATATCATTTTTTTGACTTTTTATTTCTTGTATTGATAATTCAATAATTGATTCATTATTTTCATTTTCTAGAGCTTTTTTTAAATATTCTTTATCAAAAGGCATATATAAATAATTAATTAATATTTATTATTTTTAATTATTAATTAATTTCATCAATAATATTATATTTTAAACAAGTTTTACTTGGCAACCATAAATCATGTTCTAAATAATATTCTAATAAAGATTTTGGAATTTTTGTATTCTCTAAATAAATATCTTTTATAATATCCATTATCGTATTAGCATTATCATATATATCTTTTATATCATGAAAACTACCTCCAGTTCCTTCTTGTCTTAGTGAATGAATTAAAAGTAAAGAATGATTTGTCATATATCGTTTATTACCTACTACACTTAATAATGTTCCTGCACTGGCACAATATCCTCGAATATAAGTATTAATTGGAATCGGAGAATTTTTCATTAAATCAACTATCGGTAAAGTAGGAAGAACAGAACCGCCAGGTGTTTGTAAATATAAATTTATCTCATTATTATCATTTATCATTTCTTCTAATAAATATCCTAATTTAAAACAAGATTCATCTGTTAATGAGCCATAAAAATATAATTTATTATCATTACGTGATAATACAGTATTTTCACTATTTTCTGTCATAAAATAAGATAAACCATAAATTGACATTAAAAGACTTCGTCTGTTTAATAGTAAATTAGGAATATACATGTATAGTATTAAAAGAAATTTTTTTTATTTTTAAATTTATTAGTAAAATTATTTTTATTATTCTTACTATCATCATAATTTATTATTATTAATTTGTATACAGCTAATCTTTTCCATTCTTTAATAGTATCTTGTATTGTTAATCTAATTGGTAATTTTGTTAATATATGTTCACATGTTTTTGGTAAAATATTTGTTAATGTTTTACCATCAATAAAGCCTGAATACAAAATATAATTATAATAAATTATTACTAAGATTCTATTTTTATAATATTCTTTATACATTACTAATGTAGGATTATTATAACTATTTCTATAAACACATGCTCCCTCCATTTATAAAATATATTAATAATTACTAAATAAATATTTTTAAAAAAAATTTAAAAATTTTAAAAAAATTCTCAAATTGATTTTTTAAAAATGGACAAAAAAAAATGTCCAATTTTGAAAAATCGATTTTAAAATTTCTAAAATTTTTTTAAAAAAACGATTTAGACGATAATGGTTTGATTTATTAAAATAACATAAATTTTTTATGATGATAAAATTTTTTTAAAAAAATAATTAAATAATTTAAGAATATTTTCTGTTTCCATTTTATGAAATATTTGGAAACAAAAAATATGCAAAAATATGCAACCGAATTTTATTGTGAAAAATGTGATTATAAATGTTGTAAAAAAACATTATGGGTTCAACATTTAGCAACCCAAAAACATAATCGGCAACAAATGGAAACAAATGGCAACCAATTATATGCACATCAAAATTTTCAATGTGAAAATTGTGGAAAAATTTATCAAGATCGTTCTGGATTATGGAAACATAAAAAACGTTGTTTATCTATTAATAAACAAAATATTGAAATTACTAATTTAGAAGAAGAAAATAATAATTTAAAAGATTTAATTAAAGAAATCGTGCATGGATATACAAAAGATATAGAAATTAAAAAAGAAATGATGGGACAAATTAAAGAACAAAATCAAATTATTCAAGAAATGTTACCTAAATTAGGTAATAATAATAATAATAAATTTAATATTAATGTATTTTTAAATGAACAATGTAAAGATGCAATTAATTTATCAGATTTTATTAATTCTTTAAATGTTCAACCTCATGATTTAATATATACTCAAAAGAAAGGATTAATAGAAGGAATCACTACAGTATTTGTAAATGGTTTAAAACAATTAGATAGATTTCAACGTCCAATTCATTGCAGTGATATTAAAAGAGAAATTCTCTATATAAAAGATAATAATACTTGGGAAAAAGAAGAAAGTAAAGGAAAAATAAGAACTGCTATTAATGATGTAGCTCATAAACAACGTGAAGCAATCAAAAAATGGGAATCAGATAATCCATTATGGCTGCAAAGTGATAATGGAAAAGATGAATATATTGATTTAGTAAAAACAGTAATGGAAGATATAGATAAAAATAGTATTTCAGAAAATAAAATTATAAAAACAATTATTAAAGAAACTATAATAGATAAATAATAGATAAATAAAAGAAAATTAAATATAGATAATAATTATATGAAAGATAATAATGATAATATGAAAACATTTATATTTATAAGTTTATTAATAAATCAAATTATAATTGCTGTAATTTTCTTATATTTTATGGTAACAATTATTCCTAAATCAAATAACATTATTAATAGTGCATTTTCAGATGTAAGTCAACCATGTATAGATGCTGGAACTAGTGGAAAAGGGTGGAAACGACAAATAAATGGTTCTATAAGTGTATGTGATCTATCGGCAAATTCAACACCTGCTATTTTAAATAATTTATTAGATGGAAAACCAAAAATAGATATGCCGGATAATATTAAAAAACACACACCTATATTAATAATAGTAGGAATTACTATTAGCATAATAATAATATTTGCTCCATATTTTTCCTTTACATTTGAACAAATATTAAAGTTTATAATTTCCATTGTTATATGGATTAAATTTTACTTTATAGAGAAAACGGCAATTAAAAAAGCGAATTATGAAAAAGTTCCACAAGAAACATTAGAATTGATACATCAACAATTCATGAAAGAATCGAAAGAAGCGCAAGAAAAAATATTCAATTCCATTATCAATTTTATTCCCAATCTTTTAAAATCACTCAGTAATAATAAAGAGACTCAACAAGGTGGAGGGAATCGGCTTCAGCGCGGGGGAGACGGGATAAAAAACTTTTTATCTTTTGCTGGAACGGTAGCAGAAAAACTTACTGGAGGGAAAGGAGATTGTGGATCAATATTGAGATATATTATAGGTTTTACTCAAATAATATTTTTAGTTATATTTTCTGAATTAATTAATGGAAATGTAGCAAACATAACTACAGTATTAATTACAATATTTATATCCACCTTAATTGTATCTTCAATACTAGGAACTATAATACCAGGTCAATATAATGGTCTTTTAATAAAGGTTTTAGCAGCTGGTTTATTAATAATATATCTAATTATAACTATATTTTTTTTTAATAATATTTCAAGTATAACTCAAATAATAAGTTATGTATGTTTAATATTATCAATTGGTTTATTTATTTATTCGGCAACAGATCCAACAGATTTTACAAATATATTTAAATCTAGTCCAGAGAAAATCGCAAATATGTTAAAGCCAAAAACAGATAATTCTGGTGCTAATGACGATGATGTATCTTTAGGGTGTTTAGTATATAATTATTTTTCAGGATTAGTCGACTCTTTAGGTTTTAATATAACAAAACTATTATTAATAATTTTAAGTATAATATTTTTACCAAATTATAATAATTCTCCTAGTGAAATAATTAAAAGTGTATATAATAATTCATTTGGACCAATGCAAGTATTTTATATTATAGTTGTAATATTTATGATGATATATATATTTTTACCTATAGTTTCATTATGTAAACACCTCGCAACAAATGAGTGGAAATTAGATCAATTTGCATTTTATGGAATGGCAACAAAGGTATTAGAATTGCAAAGATGTCGACAAAATATTAATAAAGAACCATGTAGTAAGTAAATATTTAAAATATTAATATTAAATATTTAATTAAAATGTAGAACCAAATACTCCTCCAAGTGCTTCATTTGCAGCCATTAAAGGAGATACATCTAATATTTGATTCGACGTATTTGTGGGTTGTTGATTTGATGGTAAATCACTAATTAATGTAGTATTATTAGGAGAAATATTATTATGTAATGAAGGCATGCTATTCATATTTAAAGTATCTGCTTGACTAGGCTGATGTTGTGGTATAGAATTAGCTAAAGGTTGTCTAATTTTAATATTTGAATCTTTAGTTGACTTTTCTTGATTTTTAGAACCTCCCCATAATTCACTTACTCTATCTAATAATAAATTAATTTTGGCACCTAATTTAGTTTGCATTGTAATTAATACTATTAATATTGGAATAATAAAATTAGTTTCATTAAATTTAAAATAACAAACCCCACTATATGTAGGAATAAATCTAATTATTTTATCAATAAACCATATACTTAAAAATATAATAATTAATTGAAGGATTACTTCTACTAAAATTTCTAAACTAGGTTTAGAATCATCATCCTCTGGAATATAATGTTTAACTAATTTAAGTAAAATTATTACAGGAATAATAGCAATTAATGTATATTGAATCATATTTAAAATACCTGCTTTATTATCTTCATCAAAATTAAAAACATATGAAAAAAAATTACTATGATCTTTATTATTTTCTTTAATAACTTCATTAACTTTTTCCATTATATGATTTATAGAAAGAAATTAAAAATAAATAAATAATATAATTAATGTTAAAAAGATTATGTAAACCTTTAAAACAACGAAATGATATAGTTCATGATGAAAATCAATATTTAACGCTAATAGAAGATATTTTAAATGAAGGTATAATGGAAAATACAAGAAATGGTAATGCTAAAACAATATTTGGTAGTGCTATGCATTTTTCTTTAAAAGATAATACTATACCTATATTAACTACAAAAAAATTAGCATGGAAAACTTGTTTACGAGAGTTATTATGGTTTATTAGTGGAAAAACGGATAATACAATTTTACAAAATAATAATGTAAAAATATGGAATGATAATGCTTCAAGAGAGTATCTTGATTCACGAGGATTAAATAATTTAGAAGAAAATGATTTAGGACCAATCTATGGTCATCAATGGAGACATTTTAATGCAGAATATAATAATTGTAAAACTGATTATACAAATAAAGGAATTGATCAGCTAAATGAAATAATAAATATTTTAAAAAATCCAGATTTAAGAAATAGTAGAAGAATGGTTATTTCTGCTTGGAATCCTTGTCAATTAAATGAAATGGCATTACCACCGTGTCATATATTAATGCAATTTAATGTTTTAGAAAATAAATATTTATCTTGTTCATTATATCAACGCAGTGGAGATGTTGGTTTAGGGGTTCCATTTAATATTGCTTCATATTCATTTTTAACACATTTAATTGCTCATCATTGTAATTTAGAAGCAAATGAATTTATATATTATTTAGGGAATGCACATATATATGATGATCATATTGAACATTTAGAAATTCAAAAAAATAAACTTCCTTTGGTATTTCCAACACTTTCTATTAAAAATATTCATCAAAATATAGATGATTATAAAGAAGAAGAATTTATAATTAATAATTATAAATATCATGAATCTATTAAAATGAAAATGCGTGTATAATTAAATTTTTTAATATAAATTTTAATTATAATGAGTGGTTCAGCTGCAATATCACGAGCAAAAGCTAGACGAGGAATGAGCGGAAATGAAACATCAATGTCACAATCCGCCGCAGAAACATTTGGTAAAATGTCAGAAGTGCCACAACACCCTGATAAATTATTACTTACACATGATTATAAATTATTTGTATTTGAAAGAAAAATTAGACAGCTTTATGAAATGATACATGGTCAATATAATAATAAAAATGAATTATCAGATACAATAAATGAAAATATGTTATCTGAAGCTTTATCATCATTAGATAATAGATTAGAAAATTTAGAATCTGGTTCTAATACAGGTGATTTTAGTAAACATATAGAAAAATTAGAACAAGAACAAAAAGAATTAAAGAGTTTATTACTTAAAGTTCAAAATATGACAATGGAAACAAATTTAAAAGTTATGCAGTTAAAAGATAATAAAGCATCTACTGAAGTTAAAAAACCTAATAATATACTAGAAAATACACAAGATTTAACCAGTGAAGTTTTGGATTTATCTTTAAATGATGACCAAAGCATAGGAAAGAAAAAAGGTAAAAAATAAATATATAACTTTATAGGGTAAAATTTAAAAATAATTTTATTAGAATTAATTAGTATGAATATATTAATTAATTTTATAATATTTATTATTGTTTTATTTTTATATTTGCATATTACATTTCAACTAAAAATTAATAATGATTTAGAGATATTAGAGATAGATGAACCAACAAAAGGACAATTAGAAGAAATTTGTGATTTAAGACAACCAATTTTATTTACTTTTAATAATAAAATTATTGATATTATTAATTTTGAAAAAATATCAAATGAATATTCAGCATTTGATATTAAAATTAAAAATAAAGAAGAAAAAGAAGATAATGAATTATATTTACCATTATCATTTAAGGAGGGTGTAATATTATTAGAAAATGATAAAAATAAAAAATATATTAGTGAAAATAATAAAGATTTTTTAGAAGAAACAAGTTTAATTAAAATATTTAATAATAGTGATTTATTTTTACGTCCTCATTTTGTATCTAATTGTTTTTATGATTTATTATTAGGATATCCAGAATCATATACAAATTTTAAATATGATATATATTATAGAAATTATTTTTTAGTTACTGAAGGTAAAGTAATAATTCGGTTAACACCACCCAAAAATACAAAGTATTTAAATTTAATTAAGAATTATGAAATATTGGAATATAAATCAGATTTAGATATTTGGAATGTTCAAAAAAATATATTAATGACTATGAAAAAATAAAATGTCTAGATATTGAATTAGCTAAAGGTCAAATTATATATATACCAGCTTATTGGTTTTATAGTATAAAATATATAGAAAAATCAATTATTTGTAATTTTAAATATAGCACTTTTATGAATACTTTTGCTATACTTCCAGAATATATTATGCAAATTTTTCAAAATAATAATACAAAAAAACAATTAACAGATATTAAAAATGTTATACAAAATCCATTATCTAATAATATAGATATTAGTTTTAATATTAATTAGAATTATTTCCGCATAAAATAGCACATCTTTTTTTACAAAGATCATAATAAGATGCTGGATTATTTTCATCACAAGTATTATTACATTTGTTAAAGCAATCTTCTAAATTATTACTAGTATTATTTTTACTAATATTATTTTTTTCATGATGTAACATCATTATTATTAATAGAATTAAAGCTAAAATTAAAAATATATTTATTATCAACTCCATTATATAAATATACAATATTTTATATTCTATATTTAGCTATTAAAAAGATTAATTATTTTATAAATTATTTTTTATAAAATCACTTATATAAATACCATTATTAATATGAACATTACCATCACTTAAATCTTTTCTTAAATATCCATTTTTATCTATATAATTATTATAGATATCAAAGAATATATATTTTTTTTCAATACATTTTTCTTTTAATTTTTTATTAAAATATAAAACATAGTTTTTTCGTTCTTGATCTGTTCCCAAATATGGATATTCAGGATTTTCAATAGTATTATATTTTTGAATAGGAGGAACAACATTATAAACACATATATTTTTAAGTTTACTTTCTAAAACAGATATATTTAATTCAATTGCTTTAAAATAATTCTCAACAATAGAGTCTATAATATATTGATATGTTATAGTTTTTGTTATATATTTATGAATATGACATCTACAATCTATTTCACCAAAACAAAAAATAAGTGTATCTCCATTTTTAATATTAAAGTTTCGAATATCACATCTCTTTAATTTTTCTCTAGCAAAACTATAACATAAAATAGGTCCTAGATGATGTTGTATTATTCCAGACCAACCATAACCAGAATGGCTATCTCCAATTGTATGAATTGACATATTTTTTATATTATTTTAATAGATTTAAAAATATTTTATTACAATAAATAGAGATACATGAAATTAAAAGTAATTATTTCTAATAAAAATTATACTGAATGGGAATATTTTAATGCAGATACATTTGAAAAAATAATTATACACGAAAATCCAAATCCAGCAAATTTTAAATTATTTTCAGAAGATATCTTTGAATATAATGAAAATACAAAAAAATATAATTTAATACATTCAGTAGTTAGATCATATAAAAATATTGCAGGAGTTTTATTAGTAAATAAAACATATGGTCGAAATAATAAAGATAAACTTTTTTATAAATGCATTCCACATGATAAACGATTACCTGAATTTTTAATTCCTATTAATAATAAAAAAAATACAAATTTTGAAAAACAACTTTTAAATAAATATATAACATTTAAATTTGATAATTGGGATGAAAAACATCCTTTAGGAATTTTATGTCAAACAATTGGAACTACAGATAATCTAATTAATTTTTTCGAATATCAATTATTTAGTAAAAATTTAAATTTATCATTAACAGAATTTTCTAATAAAACATCTTTATCATTAAAAAAAAATAAAACTAAAGATTTAATACAGATTATATTTGAAAAATATAAAAATATAGAAAATAGACTAGATGAATATATAATTAGTATTGATCCAAATTCATGTCAAGATTTTGATGATGCTTTATCTTTTAAAGAAATAAGTGAAAATAAATATATAATAAGTATCTACATTTCAAATGTAGCAATTATTTTAGACTATTTAAATTTATGGGATTCATTTTCAGAGAGAGTTTCTACTATATATTTACCAGATCGAAAAAGACCAATGCTACCAACAATACTATCTGATAATTTATGTAGTTTAAAAGAAAATGAATCAAGATTTGCTATAGTAATGGATCTTATTTTTGATGAAAATATACTTATTGATATTAAATATAAAAATGTATTAATTAAAGTAAATAAAAATTTAACATATGATGAAGTAAATAAAAAAAATAATAATTATTATAATAAATTATTTATATTAACGAAAAAAATTTGTAAAAAATATAAATATTTAACAGATGTAAAAGACAGTCATGATTTAGTTAGTTATTATATGCTATTTATGAATAATCAAATCGCAGAATATCAAGAAAAATTTAAAAATGGAATATATAGATCTATTAAACAAGACAAAGAACCGGTTTTACCTGAATATTTATCGGATGAAGTTATGTCATTTTTTAAAATATTTAAAAGTTTAACTGGACAATATAGTTCATATGAAAATCGTAGTAAACATATATATTTATATAATAAAGAAAGTTCATACCTACATATAACATCACCGATTAGACGATTAGTAGATTTATTAAATTTAATTAAATTTCAGGAAAATTTAAATGAAATAAGATTTTCTGAATTATCTGAAAAATTTTATATTAAATGGTTAAATAGATTAGATTATATTAATACATCAACAAGAGCTATAAAAAAAGTTCAAAATAATTGTTCGTTATTATATACTATGAATAATAATCCTGATTTATTAGATAAAATATATAAAGGTTATGTATTTGATAGATTAGTTAGAAATGATGGATTATTTCAATATTCAGTATATTTAGTTGATTTAAATATAATATCTAAATTAATAATTAATCAAAATTATGAGAACTATACGGAAAAAAATTTTAAATTATATTTATTTTTAAGTGAATATGATATTAAAAAAAAAATTAGATTAAATATTATAGAATAATTAATTATACTAATTAATCTTTTCTCTATATTATTTAAAAATGTTAGGAATGAAAATAATAACCTATTCATGTTTACTATTTTCAGGATTTACTAAATTTAAATTTAAAAATTATCGAAAAAGATTTAGATTAAATAATTTAGTAGAAATTCATCATATTATTCCAAGACAACATAAAAATCATCCCGTTTTATTAGATACTAAATATAATTTAGAAGATGGTTATAATCTAATGTTTCTTCCAAATCAAAAAGGAAAAATGAAATTAAATTTACATTCAAAAAGACCTATACATCAATATGGGCACTATAAATATAATATATTTATAAAAGAATATTTAGATTATCTTTATATAGAAAATAATTATTCTAAAATAGATATTATAAATTTTAATAGATTTTTAAGAAAAAATTTACGTTTTTTAAATATACCTTGGAATTAAATTATTATATTATTATTATATATAATGGGATTAACTAGAGGTGGAAAAAAAAGATCACGCAGTCGCCGAACTAGATTAGGTAAAACAGTTAGAAGCGTTACTAGATTAGGAAATGCAACTCTTAATATAGTTCCTCCTGTTGGAAAATTAACTAGAGGTGTTTTTCGTGCAGTTGCTATAAAACGAGGAGGAAAACGTCGTAGCGTTAAATGTTGTGGAAAACGAATGAAAACAAGACGTGTACGATCGCGTAAAGGTCGTAGATAGATAATTTAAATATATATATTAATTATTATATAAATTATATATATAATTTATATATGGAAAATAGAAAAAAATTTCGTAGTAGAAGAAAAGCACCAAAACGTAATATGTCATTTAAAAAAATAAATGAAGAAATTGCGGCACCATTTAGCGCAGTATTAAATACGCATATTTTAAAAAAACCAGCTAATAAATTGATTAGAACTATTAAAAATACTTTAGGTGGTAAACGAAAAAAAAAAACATATCGCAGAAAATGTAGATAAAGTTATATTTATACATCATTATTAATTTCAAATGTTAATTCAACAGTTTCATATGGAGATAAATTTCCATCTGAATCATATAAAGCTAATTTATTTTTATCAGGTTCAACACTTGAAATTAAAATATTATTAATATCATTAGTATCGCTAATATAAAATCGACATTTATTCATATTATTTAATATTAATTGTTCTACTAGTTCTTTTGGTATAGTAAAATATACTATTAATACTTTAAATTCTATAAAATTTTCATTTTCATAACAAATATTTTTAATATCACCTTTTTTAATTTTAGCTATATATATAATATATTTTTCATGAGATTCCTCTAATGATAATTTTAAAGAATTTGCTAGATGGGAATCGGTGACATCATTTTTTAATCTCATCCCAAGTGTTGTTATATATCTATATTTTTTTGAAATAAGAACATAATTTATTGTCGCTGAATTATTACTAATATCCATATTTAAATATTAAATAAAAATATTTTTATTTCAATTTTTTATATTAAATATTATATGTTATAAAATATATTTATTAAATAAAGATTAAAATTATGAAATTAATAAAGAAGATCGAGATAAATTTTCATAAAATTCAATTACTTTTTTAAATAATTTAATTTTATTAGGATCAAATGCAATTAAATATAAACCTTCTAATGAAACTAATCTAGATAAAGCTACATATGTTTGTCCACATTCAAATATATTTTTACCTACATCAATACTTGCTGTTTCTAAAGTTAATCCTTGAGCTTTGTGAATAGTGATAGCCCAGGCTAGTATTAAAGGAATTTGTTTAATTCCAATACCAGGAATAATTTCACTTTTCCATAAATGTTCTTTAATAATTCTTATTTCTCCATTTTTAAATTTTACAATAGGATAACCATCTTTAATATCAAGAATTATTCCTTGAGATCCATTAACTATTGCATTTGTTCCTTCTATATCTATATTTGCAATACACATACTTGTGCTCCTATTTTAAGAATTAATTTTTCTTCTGCCAATATATTATTTTTTAAATATTTTAGTTCATAATTTTTATCTGTAGTAGTAAAATAATTAGACTGGTTTTTATCAGTTTCATAATAATCTTTTATATCATATTCTTTACTAATAGTTGTTAGTTTTTTTAATTCAGTATAATTAATTATATCTACATTCTTTCTTTTAGCAAGTAATATAGGCGGTTTAATCTCCATATCTTCTGTAGGTATTCTTATATATTGATTTAACTTATTAATTGAAGATTTATGAATCTTACCATTTCTAATCTCTTGTAAAATTTTTTGATAAATTGGATCTTTTTGGCGAAAAATAGTTTTTAGTTCTATTTGATTGTCTTTCGTAAATAATAAATTCCAAATTTTACTTTCAAAACAAAAATTCATTGAGGATGGGTCTTCTTCATCGCCAATTGGTGGTAATTGATGAAAATCTCCTGCAAAAATAATTTGAATACCACCAAAAAGTTTTTTATTTTTTTTAATTTTTTTACCAATTATATCTAAAATAATTAATAACTTTTCCGATAACATACTAACTTCATCTATAATTAATAATTCTATACTATTCCAGTTTTTTCTTCTAAATTTACTTTTAATTACTCTATTTATAACTTCCTCACTAGAGCCCCTTGCTAAACCTATACCAGCCCAAGAATGTAATGTATTAGCAGAACATTGTAATAATACAGCTGCACACCCAGTCATTGCACAAACTTGAAAATTTTTTTCTTTATTTTTAGCATCTTCCGCTATATGTTGAATTAGTCTAGTTTTTCCTGTCCCACCAACTCCAGTAATAAATATATTTTCACCTTTTAAATATTTTTCAAAAACAATAATTTGTTCTTGAGATAAATTCATTATTAATAATTTATTTAATTATATATATTGTATCAATTTTTTAATATATTATATTAATATGGGTATTAATTTAATAGATAAATATTCACTTCGACATTTATTATGGGGTTCTATAACTTTTACACTAATAAATAGTATTAATATTCCTGTATATTTGAATTTTTTATTAACAAATGGAGCACATTTATTAATAGAAATATTAGAACAGAATAAATCACCTACAGGTAAGATTTTAGAAAATACAACTAATCATATTAGTGATATTCTTTTCTTTTTAATTGGCTGGTTATTAGCATTTAAATTTAATTTTAATAAATTTTATAAAAATTATCCTTTATATATTAAAATAATTTTATGGGTAATTTTAATTTTAGAATTTTTAAATCAAATTATCAGAGAATTATTTCCTAATACTAATTTTATTATATTTAAAGGAGCATTTGTTATATAATTAATATATAGTTTTTAAAATTTATCATATATTATTATATAATTTAACTATATAATTATTCAGTAAACCATTTTTGTTTTGTTCCACCATGATATTCAAATGCAAAATTATTTTCTATTAACCAATCATTAATACATTCTTTATCTTCTGTATATATTTCTACTAGCAATCGTCCATATTTATCAAATTCTAAACATTTTACATCTAATATTTTATTTAATATTTTCTCTCTTAATTTATCTCTAACTTTATATCCAAATTCTTTTTCTTTTTTATTTTTTGTTCTTACTTCAGGTGTATCTACACGATTAATTCTACAATTCCATTTATATAATTTATTTTCATCAAAAGTAATTCCTAAAACTAATTTAATTGAATCTCCATCATAAACATCAACACATTTTCCCTTAACTAATCTTTCATTTAATGTAAATAGTGGTGTTTTCTCTGTATAATTATCCCAATTTATCATATATAATATCTAAATATAAATTATAGATGAGAACTATAAAAGCGCGAAAATATTTTAGGAGAAATTGTAAAAAAAGTAAAAAAAGTAAAAAAAGAAAAAAATTATTTAAAAAAGTTAAAAATAATTTAGCGTATACTCAAAAAAGAGTGTCTAAAAAAATATATAAAAAATCTCGAAAAAGACAGAGTAAATTATTTAATAAAAAGATAGCAGGCAAATGGTCTAGGCGATCAGGAAAATCGACGCTATACCAACACCATGGAGGCGTGCTGGGGCGTTATTTAAATCCTTGGTTTGCAGCACCACCTCCGCCCTCGCCGCTGCCGCCCGCTGACGCGCCGCCCACCCTGGCAGAGCAGCACGCCTTCCTCGACGCCGCCAAGAACTACCAGTTCGACAAGGTCAAGAATCTGATCACCGACAAGCCCAGCCTGCTGAACGTGCAGCCCGCCGGCCGCTGGTCGGCGCTCCACCAGGCGGCGGCGGCGGGCGACGCGGGGACGGTCAAGTGGCTCACCGATCACGGCGCCGATCTCGCTGTGACCAACACGGCCGGGCAGACGCCGGCGGACGTGGCGCGCACCACGGAGATCCGCGCGCTGCTCGGCGCGACCGGGCCGCCGTCCCCCGAGGCGTCCCTTGGCGTAGGCCCGGCCGACGCGTTCGCGGCGCGGATGCAAGAGCCGATCGGCTACTCGGGCTAGGACCCGGCCGACTACTTTTGACGCTTAGAACACTAGATTATAAAGTCAAGCGTCCTGACTAATTGGAGAAGGAATATATACCTTCCGCCCAGGAATGAACCGCTTTAGATATATAAAGATTGATTAGTAGCAATATATTTTAAAGTTAATTTACCAATATTAATTAATTTATTTTTTAATTCTAAATTATTTAATATATCACAAATTTTATCTAATTCATTAGAAATAGTATTAATTTTTAAAATAGCTTTAATAAAATCACCTAAAAATATATTTTTTTCATCTTTAATTTTTTCTAATATAACTAAACATTCCGTATCACTGCTAGCATTTATCCATTCTGGTAATATATCAATTAAATCTAAATGAAATAAACATTCTGTATCATTAGGTATATAATTTTTATTTTGTAATTCTTCATATTTATTAAATAATTTTTGAATTATTTTTGTAATATTATTTAATTTTAAATTAGATGAGTTATATGTTTTAATAGAATCTTCAACATTAATATTTGTAAAACAACTAAAAATATATATTAATTCTTCAGTTGTAAAATTTTTAAATCCAGATGTATTTTCATATAATTCAGAAAAAACTAAGGAATGAATTTCTTGTATTTGACTACTAATTATACCTTTTTCTAAAATTTTAAAATTATCAGTTATAAAATTATTATCTATAAGAATATCCAATACAATTTGAATATTATTTTCAATATAATTAGCTACATTATTTTTATATCCTATATTCTTTTTTTCTTCATTAATTAAATTATTTAAATTTTCATATATAGGATATTCTTTATTAATATTATAATTTTTTTCTAATTCTAGTATAGCTTTACTATTTTTTTTTTTTTGATTATTTCGTAAATTTGTTTGATTTTTTAATTTACTATATTCTTTAAAAATTTCTAATGGTGTATTTAAATTTTTAATTATTTCTTGAGCAGATTCAATTTCTTGTTTAATCTCTTTTTCTTTATTATTATAATATATTTGTTCTTTATTTAAACTTTCTTTTATCATACTTTTACTGACAAATCTTTTAAAATCCTCTATACAAAAATTATCATCCCATGTATTGGAATATATAATTTTTAAAATTAAATTAAATGATATCTTAAATTGAGACGTTAATAATTTTGCACTTCCACAAAGTAAATTTTTATAATTCATTGTTTCTAATTTAAATAAATTATTACAATGAATAACATGGCCAATTTTATCAATACCTCTTCTTCCGGCTCTTCCGGCCATTTGAATATATTCATGTGAATATAATTCTCTTTGTCCATTTCCATCAAATTTATAAAGACTTGTAAAAATAACAGTTTTTGTAGGCATATTAATACCTACTGCAAAAGTTTCTGTCGCAAATAATAATTTAATATAATTTTTTTCAAATAATAATTCTACAATCTCTCTTAAAATTGGCATAATACCAGCATGATGAATAGCAATTCCTTTTTTTAATAAATTAATTAATTCTATATATTCAGGTAATTTGATATATTCTCTATAATTAGGTAATTTTTTTATTAAAATTTGTTTACATTCATTTTCTATAATACTAGGAGTTTTATCTTCTGGCGCAAATAAAGAAAATTCTATTTCCTTTGCGGCAATTTCTACATTTTTGCGAGAGAAAATAAAACATAATGCTGGTAACATATTATTCATATTTAAATATTTAACTAATTCATTTAAAATAAATTTTCTTTTTATAAATCCATCTTCCTCAATTATTTTATGTGTTTTATTAATATTTTTATAATTTTCTTCATGAAATTTATTAATAGAATTAGATAAAATGATTGGTTTATTAATAAAATTTTTAAATTCAGGATTTGTTTTATTTACTTTTTTTTTAGTCTGATTATGACAGGTCAACCAATTATAATGAATTAATGGAACAACTCTTTCAAGTGTAGAGCATAAATATACTTCTTTATTATGTTTTTGTGTTTTTTTTAAATCTTCAATCCAATTTGCAAAATTTTCAGGTTTATCAATTGTTGCTGATAACATAACTAATTGAATATGTGGAGGTAAAAGAATTAAAGATTGTTCCCAAACAGAACCTCTATCTTCATCGCCAATATAATGAACTTCATCAAAAATTACACATCCTAATTCATTATTAAAATCCATTTCAAAAGATAATAAAGGACTATTATTAAGAGTTTCTTTATCTTTTTGAATAACTTCTTTATTAAATAAAGTATTACGAAGAATTTCTGTAGTCATAATTAAAACATCTGCATCCGGATTATCCTTTATATCCCCTGTTAAAATACCAAATGTAATTTCCGGATATTTATTTCTAAAATCATATAATTTTTGATTACATAATGCTTTAATTGGACCTGTATAAATTACTCGTTTTCCTAATTTTTTAAAATATTGTATTGCAAATTCTGCTGGTAAAGTTTTTCCACTACCAGTATGTGCAGTTACTAAACAATGATTTTCAGTTACTATTGATTCTATTGCCCACTTTTGAAAATCGCTTAATAGAAAATTAAAATAAGAAAAATAGTTATTATAATTTTCATTATTATATTCATTACATATTTTAACCATTTTATTTATATTATTGCTTTATTTTTAAATAGGTTTAATTAACAACTGTAATTACTAGTTCTAATATATATAAAAATTATATTATTTTATAACTCTATTTATATTACATATTACCTAGCACCGCCCTCTCCTCCTTCTTTTCCAATATGTGCCTCGCCTTCGCCGAGTCCACCAGCGGCGGCTTTCCGATGCGCCGGTCAAACTCGCCGCGTCGCGGCTTAGGCGGTGGCGATGTAGGTGGAGGCGGCTTAGGCAGCGACGGTGTGGGCCGCGGTTGCGAGGGCAGCGTCTCGGGTGGGGCGCCCCCCAATAATGGTGGTGCAGGAATTTTTAAACCATATGCAGGTCCACTAGTCATTCCTAATGGTGGTGGAGGAGAACTGAGAGGCATTGGTGGACTATAAGGAAGTGATCTTGCTAAAGTAATAGAAGGATTTTTTAAAGGAATATTTGTAGAATAATGGGGTGTAGTCAAAGATGCAGGATTTAAAACAGTTAATCTACTACCTCCTCTCAATTTATTACATTTTTTAGAATATTTTTTTTTATTTTTTTTTAATTTTTTATGACTTTTGAAATGTTTTTTAGAATATTTTTTATGTTTTATATAACTTTTTTTACGCGTTTTTGATACCATATAATATATAATAAGAAATAAATTAATTATTTTATTTAAATAAATAAAATTATTAATATTTATATAAATAAAATTATTAATATTTATATAATGATTCAAAAATATAAATTTGAAAGGATAATTGGTAAAGGAGTTTTTGGAATTATATATATAGCTAAAAATAATTTTACAGATGAATATGTTGCTATTAAAAAATCTATAAATGATGATGAAACTTTATTAAATGAGGCAAAAATTTATAATTATTTAAATAATAAACAATATTTTCCTACATTTAAAGGATTTATTAAAGATAATATTAATTCATGTTTAATAATAGAATTAATGGAAGGAAATATATGTAAATTAGGTAATAATGTATCACATGATTTAATAAAAAATATTATAAATCAATTAATGAATGGTATACAATTTATCCATGAAAAAGGAATAGTACATAGAGATTTAAAACCATTAAATATATTAATATCAAAGAATAAAATAAAAATATGCGATTTTGGTATAGCAAAACAAATAATTTTTGATAAAAAACATATAGAATTTAAAAATATAGATAAACCAATTGGTTCACCTAATTATTATAGTATAAATGTTCATAACTTATTTGAACCATCAAGAAGAGATGATATGGAATCTTTTTTTTATATAATTATTAATTTAAATAAAATTTTACCTTGGATTATTCCTGAATACAAAAATTTAAATAAAAATAATATAGAAGATATTAAAATTCTTAAAAATCTTAAAAAAAATTTAGAAAATACAGATTTTTTAAGTAATAATGAAAAAAAAATATTAAAAATTATAAGAAATTTAAAATATATTGAAAAACCAAATTATGACGAAATTAAAAATTTATTACTTAAAGAATATTAATAATAGCTATATGCGGTGAAGTTCTAATATATTCAAATTTTTGTTTCCACATAAGTTTAAAATTTTTAAGTAAATTTTCAAAATTTTGCATTAATTGATAGTCTATATCATTTATAGTATTAAATAAATTAGTTAAATCTATTCCATTCCATGTTGTTTTACCCCAAATATTTATAAAAGAAAGCATATATAATTTGATTAAATTATCTGAACTAATCATATCAAAGTTAATATTATTCCAATTATTTATAAATATATTATATATATTTAATAAAGATTTGATAAAATTAATTCTATTATCATCATTACTTTGGGGTGATAACCAATGCTGATTCTGTAAGAAATTTGGTATTAATAAATTATTAATATTATTAATTTTTTTTTCTATTATTTTACTAGTTAAATTTTTGTATTTTTTATAATAATAATCTTGGCGAATATAGAATAATACTATATTTTTAATCTCATCCGGCAAATTAATAAATAAATTTTTTATTTTTTTTCTACATATCATACCTCTGGTTACAGATTGAATAATAATTGCTGAACTCCCTAAATTTTTTTTTGCATGACTCCAGCAATAATTTATATTATTAATATTAATATAAACAGCTCCTTTACATGATCTATTTCTTGTAAGTCCATATATCTGGACTTTACATGCACATTTATTTTTGGTCATGATTATAGTTTATAAACTTTTATAAATAAATTTTAATAAATATTTTTTTTTTCAATTTTTATTTAAAATACTTTTATATATTTTATAAGAATTATTTAAAGACATTATACTATAATATAGCATAATGTCTAAAGAAACAGTGGAAGATATGTCCGCCTCAGAAAAAGTAACCGGTTGTGTTAAATGGTTTAATAATAAACAAGGATATGGATTTTTAAATGTGACTTCGGGAGAGAAATCTGGAACAGATCTATTTGTTCATCATTCAGCCATTCAAGTTGAAAAAGAACAATATAAATATCTAGTTCAAGGTGAATATGTAGAGTTTACATTGGTTAAAGCTAATCAGGGTAGCCATGAATGGCAGGCGGGCAGTGTTCGGGGTCTTAATAATGGTAAGCTAATGTGTGAAACACGACATGATTCACGAAATGATTCAGAAAGTTCACGCCGAGCATCTCGAGGAGGAACAAGTGAAGTTACTCATAATACATCTCATCCTGTTCGAGTTAGAGGTCAAGGTCCTAGAGAGGGACTTCGTGAAGGTGAAGAATGGCTCTTAATTAAGCGTAGAGTATCTAGACCCACTGAACGTAGTAACACACGCGGATCTTCTAAAAGCTAATTATATTAAATATATATAAAGAATAAATAATTATTATATAAATGAGTAATGAATTATATAATAATTTAAAAAAATTAAGATATAAAATAAATAATAATTATAAAGATGTTACTAATATTAATTATATAACTAATTATGAAGATAATATTATATTAAATGAAAAATTAAAAAACTTTTTAAATAGTAATAAGGAACAAGATACAGTTAAAAATATTTATTCTTATATTTTAAATTATATTAAAAAAGAAAATCTATTAAGTGAAAACAAAAGAATTATAAATATTAATAGTGAATTAAAAATCTTATTTAATATTGATGAAACACATGAATTAAATATAATAAATTTGGGTATTCATATTAATACTTTATTATTTAAATAAAATTATCAATTAATATATAAATAATAATTCCGACACTTAAATAGAAAATTAGAATAAATAATAGTATAATGCGTTTATTATTATTATTAGTTCTTAACAAAGTGTTTACATTATTGGAATCATCTATTTGAATATAATGAATTTCTGAATTTGAATTATCAATTAATGGTTGAATATTAAGATTATTATATAGATCTTCTAAAAAATCAGAACTTTTTCTACATAATAAACATAAATTTTTATTTTTATTATTTATATCTACACTCCATTGTTTAATGCAATCTAAATGAACATGTTTTTTACAACATTCTAAAGTTATAATTATATTATTTGATATATCTATTTCTTCCAAACATATAGGACATTCATCTAACATATTATACATGACTAAATTATTTTTATAATATTTATTATATATTTATTAAATAGTTATTATATAATTATTATATAATTATTATATAAATGCCTAGTTGGAAAGTTACTAATAGAGCTTCTATAACTAATCAACCTGCCTGGACTGTAGGAGGTCTAGGACCTACAGTAGGTAAAGGACCATTTGCAAGCAATGCAATTCAAATAAATGCAAATGGACAAGGACCTTTTAGATTTAGAACATTTTGCACTAATCAATTAGGAAATATAGGAGGTGGTTTAAGAAATTCTATGTTTGGTCCATCCGCAGATGGAACAAATGGTTGTAGAGATCAACCTTGTGTTCAATCACCATATTGTATAGGACAATCAGTAAGATCATTAAACTCAATATTAACTATAGGTAGAACGTTTCTTGTCTCCCCATCCCCGCAGCCGCCAGCGCCGCCTGCCCCGCCGTTTACCCGTCAATTCATAGGGTTTGGAGGCCAGGCAATCAGTAGTGGTGGTGTTATTTCTTCGTTTGGTAGTTTAACTAATCCATATTTTAATCAATTTCAAATAGCAACAGCCAACGCCGAGAATGTTCTTAATACCCCGCCTTTTCAGCCTCCGAATCCATTTTTTTATAATATCATGTTTATAACAAATATACCTTATAGTGGTCCCATTCCAGTTCCCCCAAATCCCTCTCCTCCTCAAGATGTACTAGATTTATTATCTACAGGGCCATTGTCTAATTTTTCAGTAGAAGTAAGTAATGGCAATCAAAGTGCTGTGTTATCAAGTGCACAAGCAATTATACAACCTGAACTGTCAGAAAAGCTATTTAACACTCAAAACGGATGGTTATTGTCATTTCTATGGAATATCGGCCTAGCCAATCCCTGTCCACCAGCGTTGTGCCCACCCAGTGAATTTTTTCAAATTGTAACAGACATTGGTGGTAGTTATACACTAAAAATAACTGAACTATAAAATAATAATTTTTTTGTATAATAATTATATAAATGCCAAGTTGGAAAGTTAATTGTGTTGCTCAATAACTAATCGGCCTGTCTGGACTGTAAGAGATTTATGACCTACTCTAGATAAAGGATAATTTGTAATATAGATTCAATAAACAAAGTATAACCTAAGTACTTCTGTGTAATATTATATAAAAAAAATTGAAATATTTTTTTTATATCTTTTATCAGAGAGAAATGATTAATAATGTTGATAATGATATAAAATCTCTAGAAATAAAACTAGAAAAACTTAAACAAATTAAGGTTCTTGAAGAATTAGTATCAAATATTAAAATTAAACAAGTCAATCTTGATACATCTTTAATGAAAAAATGGTTGAATAAATATTATAATGTTGAAAGTTTAAAAAAAAAAGCTGATCAATCTTCATATCTTCTTGAAAATAAATTAATATCAGAAGAAGAGCATAAGTATATTTATAAGGAATTATGTAAATATACTTTTGCTAATTATCGAGGTCGTCGTCTAGGGAGGTTGTGTCGATACGGTTATCTCGAGCCTCATGAAATTGATTTAACATATCGTATTGATACATTTAATAACCTTGACGTTATTTATAGCAATCCGAATCCCAGAGATCCAGTCGGTGATTATGACTACATAACTTGTAGATCTACATTATTTATGAAAGATTTTATAGAAGAAATATATAATTTATTTTTATCACAAGAAACTCGTATTAATCAATTAGAAACTATAGTAAAAGAATTAATTAAATAAATAATGATTTTTTTAAAATTGAAATATTTTTTTTCTATCTTTTATCAGAGAGAAATTCCCAATAATTTATGAAAAACTATTTTTACAATCTTCCCGTTGAGCTTCAAGAGTATATCTTTGATATAATTAAATCAAGACCTATTGTTTCTGTTAGAGCGACTATTAAAATTAAATTCGATTATATTATAAATCTTATTAGTAATCTTATTTATAATAATACATCTCAGGGTATATATTTATATCCCAACCGTCTAATCAATTTTCAAGGTGGCAATTCAGCATCATTTGGAATGATTTATCCAATTTGTCCTTATAGTAGTTATACTATTCATGTATTAAATATTATCAATCATAATTTAACTGATAATATTTTTAAGAATATGTTTATATTAGGTGCCGCGCCTGCAGCGCGCGTTTCAAAATTATTACTACAAAAATCTCGTAATTATATAATTTGGACACATTTCTTGAATGGTTTATATAATGGACTTTTATACAGAAATTCTGTATATGAATTTGATAATATATTAAATAAAATGGATGCCCATAGATATTATTTAAAAATTCATAATTTATATAATTTATTTAGATCTAAAACAATTAATACGTGTGTAAAAAATCTCAAGGTATATATACCCGAATTATTAAATATTCCTCCACGCGTTTCCGCCTTTTCTGTATTCTGATAGAGATTAACTTTTTGAAATTAAAATATTTTTATCTTTTTTTCTTTTTTATGTGAGAGAAATTCTGATTATATATTATTAATCTTTTTAAATTTTTTTTTTTTTTTTTTTTTTTTTTTTTTTTTTTTTTTTTTTTTTTTTTTTTTTTTTTTTTTTTTTTTTTTTTTTTTTTTTTTTTTTTTTTTTTTTTTTTTTTTTTTTTT
>Ga0180433_10000500_pt1 | contig 67093 bp, 73 predicted proteins | sample SS_ome_8_FD_132980 | JGI IMG/M metagenome (GOLD analysis project Ga0180433, IMG submission 132980) | Hypersaline lake sediment archaeal communities from the Salton Sea, California, USA - SS_1_D_1 metaG | ecosystem: Environmental > Aquatic > Non-marine Saline and Alkaline > Hypersaline >... | reverse complement strand
CCTATGGTTTACTCCGAGTCTTTAGTAAATGAATCAAGAGATATTGATTTATCTTCATTAGATTACACAACAGATGGTTCTAGTGTTATCTATGTTGATGATGATGCAGAACCAGGCTGGTATGATTCAACCCATGTCAAAACAATACAGGAAGGAATTGAAAACGCTAGCCATTATGATACAGTCTTTGTCTACTGTGGAACCTATAATGAAAGCATTATTATATACAAAAGAATAAATCTTGTTGGTGAAAAGAAAGAATTTACAACTATCGATGGTGGAGAAAGAGGCAATGTTGTAAGCATTCTAATTGACGGAGTAAAAATACAAGGATTTAAAATAATAAACAGTAATAAAAAATTCTTAGAAATAGAGGATAACTCAGGTATATACTTAAACAGTAATAATTGTAATATTTCAAACAATTTAATTGAAAAAAATCTTAACGGATTAAGTATTTTTGGAGGAGAAAATAACACTATATACAATAATACTTTTAGCAAAAATAAATACCGTAAGATAATTCTTTTTGGAAGCGGAATATATATTTTTCAAGGGAAAAACAATTCTATCATAAAAAATTCTTTTTTTGATAATTCAGCGGGAATGAGCATTTCAAACTCAAAGGATAACATAATTGAGAAAAACTTCCTAAATAGATGTAGAAACGGAATCCAGTTATATGGTAACTATGACGATACAGCTGATGATATAACTGGAAATATTGTAAGAAAAAATACATTTATCTCAAACAGATTTGCTCTTTTAATAGGTGATTCATTATCAAATAAAATATATCAAAATCTTTTCAGAGAAAACAGTAGAGGCATACATATATCTGAATCTTTAAACAATGATATTAATGACAACAATTTTATTCTAAATATTATCCCAGCTAGTTTCGATGCAGATAAATTAATCCATATAAAAAACAGTTGGGATGGTAACTACTGGAATAGGCCACGTATTCTTCCTAAAATAATCCCTGGCACTTTTACTACAATGATTCCAGGAATTGGACTAATTCCAATTCCGTTGTTTAATTTGGATAGAAACCCCGCAAAAAACCCTTATGATATATAGAAATTAATACTATCTAAAATTTTTTTGTTTGGTTTTTCCCAAACATTTTCTTTGACTATATATACTATCGAGAATATAAATTATCCACAATAGATATAATGGTGATAAAAAATGAAAAAAAAATATTGTGGAAAAATCATGTTAAGTATATTTTTGATAATATTATTAGTGTTTATGAGCGCACCGATGGTAAATGCCGATGGTTGGCACCCCTCAGCAGAATATTTACATCTATATGAACCAGCTCAAAAAGCTGTGATTTATTGGGGTGGTACAACTGAAATAATGGTTTTATCATCAGCTGTAAAATCTGATAATTTAACAGATATTGCATGGATTGTACCAATTATTAGTACCGCAAAACCTGTTGTTTCCGCTGGTAATATGAGTGTTTTTGAAAAGTTAGTAGATTTTTTCGGAGTAACTGCATGGTGGGAAAATCCTTTTAGAAAACTGGGTGGTTATGACGGAGGTAATAATATAACAATAATTGAAACATATGAAGTTGATATTTACGATGTTATCATTCTTAAAACATCAGATGCTTCTGATCTTTTGGATTGGTTAGTTGAAAATAATTTAATGTTTCCTGAGAAGGCACACGACGTTATAGATAGATATGTAAGCATGGACAACTGTTACTTTGTAATCAATAAAATAGATCTCAAAAACAGATTCAAAGACGTTATTCAGCAACTTGAGAATGGAACAGTACCCGAGAGAATCGATGAGTACAAACAGGTCTTAAGAGATCTAAGAATGGGAATGGCTACTCCTTTAGAATTCGAATTTACTCCACCTGAACCATATTATCCACTAGTAATTTCTAGTTTAAATGCTGGAGAAGGAAAAATCGAGGTATATGTTATATCTGAAAAACCTGTATTTGATGTAAACGGAATCATGCAAGTTGATAAAATAAAAAATATGACAAAAGACCTAAAAGAAAAACTACAAGATTTTTTCCCAATAGAAAACGAAGAATATGTTACAAGACTTTCTTTCAATGGTTTGTTAAATGATTTAACAGACGACGCTGTTTTTGATTTCTTCAAGGCTTCAAACAGATATGATTCTGTGTTTTTATGTATACCCTCTAATCTTGAAAATCTTACAGGAATTGCCCCAATTGATGTGATGGTCTATGATCAAAAAGGAGGACTCATAGAATTACAGTACAGATTAAACAAAGACAGCGAATGGATGGTTGCACAAAGAGCTGATATGAAATATATGTATGCAAGATGGTGGGACATCTATGAATACAGTGTTCCAGTTTATAAAACAGAAGGAGCACTTTGGACTATAGTATTAGATACAGAAAAAATCACAACTGAAAACAACACTCTTGAGCTAAGAATCTTACATAAAAGATACAATCACTTTTATTATACTCCGATTTATTCATACGATTTTTCTATATTAGACGATTCTGAAACTGAAGAATCATCCTTAGAAAATAACAGTTTTTATGCTGCATTAATCTCGGGTCTTGTAATTATCTCAATTTTTTCGGTAGCAGTTATCAGCAAAAAAACAAAGATATCTTAATAATACATTTAGAAATATTTATTAACTCAAAAATATATTAGATTCCCAAAATATATAGAAAGGTAACTACAATGAAAGGGAATCTAATATTCATATCTTTAATTAGCTTTTTATTAGCTACTAGTCTATCCTGTGTTAATACAATAGAATCAGATCCGGTCCAACCTATGATCGAAGGAACAACATTATACGTAGGCGGAGATGGACCAGAAAATTATTCTACTATACAAGACGCCGTTGATAACGCAACAAACTATGATGATATTTTTGTTTATAACGGGATTTATTATGAAAATATAGTTATAGATATAGAAATAACTGGAAGTGGTAATTGGCTTGTAATTGAAGGAGAAAACAAGGATAACACAATAATAGACGGTGGGGAAAATGGGAACGTAATTGAAATGTCAGCAAGAAAAGTCAAAATACAAAACTTCACAATTAAAAACAGCGGACAAACACACTCAGGTATATTAATTGACAATAAAGACAATCAGCCTAGTTATGCAAATGAGATCTACGATAACAAAATAATAGATAACTATTATGGGATATATTTTACTGGAGAGGGAACTTATCCAAGTTGTAGTATTTATGAAAACAATATAAAGAACAATAATTATGGAATATTTTTAGCATCTGAAGATTGTTACATATATGATAATAACATATCAGGCAATTCTGAATACGGAATATATCTAAATTCATCTTCTATTGAAAATGTAATTTATCGAAATATATTTACACAAAACAACGTAAATGCCTATGATCTAACTAACTGGGATGACTCTGACAATAATAGATGGTTTCAATATCCAAATATAGGAAATTACTGGGATGACTATAACGGAACAGATTCTGATGATGATGGCGTAGGTGATGTATACTACCATATACCAGGTGGAGATAATCACGATTTTTATCCTTTAGGATTTTTCAACGAACAACCAATAGCTGACGCAGGAGGACCATACCAGGGAGATATAAATCAAGAAATTTCCTTTGATGCATCATCAAGCTATGATCCAGATGGAAATATCGAAGGATATAGATGGGATTTTGACAACGACGGAACTTATGATACTAACTGGCTGACAATTTCAAATGCAACATACAGTTATTCTAATTATGGAACATATAATGTAAAATTACAAGTAAAAGACAACGAAGGAGCAACAAATACCTCTAAAGCATCAGTTGACATATCTGAACCTACAAATCTACCACCATCAGCAAACGCAGGTGGCCCCTATGAGGGATTAACAAATGAAAACATTACTTTTAATGCATCTGAGAGTTATGATCCAGAAGGAAATATCGAAGGATACAGATGGGATTTTGACAACGACGAGAGTTATGATACAAACTGGTTATCACAACCAACAACACATTATACATACGAAGATGCAGGCATATATATAATCAGAGTACAGGTCAAAGACGATGAAAACTTGACAGACTCAGATACAGCAATGGTAACAATTTCAGATTCAGATAATATTTTACCGGTAGCTGATGCTGATGGACCCTATAATGGATATGTAGATGAAAACATTACTTTTGATGGTTCCAATAGTAATGATTCCGATGGAGAAATTATGTATTACAGATGGGATTTTGAAAATGATGGGACCTACGATACAAACTGGCTTACAAACCCCACAATCAACACGTCTTATTCATCTGCAAAAACCTATTCAGTTAAACTACAAGTAAAAGACGATAAAGGCGCGACTGATACTGATATAACATCTGCAAAAATAAAAAACAGAGAAAACAACCCGCCAAATAAACCAAAGATAAACGGGCCTATAACAGGAGATGAAAACAAGGATTATGAATTTACAATGAGATCTACAGATCCTGATAATGATAAAATCAGATACGTTTTTTATTGGAATGATAGCTCAAATAAAACATATACAGAGCATCTTATCAGCGGTATAGAATACTCTTTTATGAAAAACTGGTCAAAACAAGGGATATACAGATTAACAGCCTATGCTGAAGATATAAAAAATGAGACATCAGATAATTCAGAATTTCAAATTTTTATTGATATAGATATTTTGTTTATTAAAGAGCTGGATGGTTATCTACTCGACTATGAAAAAGATGACATCTATGATAAATACTATCATAACTTTAGTACGCCGACTAACATAGAATTACAGGAAGATGGAAAATACAAAATAGATGAAGATGGAGACAACTCATGGGATTATCTTTATGATCCTGTTTCAGGTGGTATTACAAATATCGATGAAGATAAAGAAACAAAAGAAAAAGAAGATGATAACTTAGCGATAATAATTGGAGTTTTTATCTTAATAATAGTGATTGCGGTTGTTCTTGTTTTTATTCTTTTTAGAAAAAAAATCTTTGGAAAAGATAAAAAAGAAACGAGTACTCCAAAGAAAATTAAGGGTAAATGTCCAAGTTGTGGAAAAGAATTTTCAAGTTATTTATCTGAGGAAAATGGTTTTGAATTTGCAGTATGCAACAATTGTGGTAAAAAACTTAAAAGAAAGAAAAAATAAAGATAAATCATAACCTTTTCGACAGGACTGTTTATATATACTAAAAACTGATAAAAGATATAAATCAAATAATATTATAGAAAATCTATCAGGTGTTTAATTATGAACAGATTAGCTCTTTTAATCGGAATTATCGGGGGATGCGGTTTAGGATTATTATTAGGTAGCGAATACTCTGGAAGATACATCACAATAACAGGGGCCATTCTAGTTATAATCTCCATTTTATCTATGATAGTTTTATCCTATAAAAATAAGAAATAAAAAAAAATGTTTAGAATTTTAGTAGTATCTTACTGATAAGAATTTGTAATTTTTGCATAAAAAAAGGTAACCTAGTCAATTCTAATTTATTTTTACTTACTGATTTTGCTTTTTATGGTATTAACAAAAAATATTGCCTTGGAAATACCTCTGAGCAAAGATTCATGGGCCTATGGGGTGATGGAACCCCTGTAAAAGAGTTGATAGTAACAGATTATCCATAAATCAATTAGATTTGTTACCTTTTTATTTTTTGAAGCTACCATGAAAAATTCATATTCATAAGTTTCACTAGACGTTACTTTTTCAAAATAAGGAATCCTTGGTGATATTGATCGATATCCTTTTTTTTCTGCAAAAATTTTATATGATCCCGGTGGAACGTTTACTTCAAATTCACCATTTAAGTCTGTAACTGTATCATATGTTTGGGTTTCAAGTGGATTTAGATTGGTTATTTTTACAGTTGCTTCTGGCAGGGGAGCAGGAATACAGGTTTCTGCTAATTCGACTGTTCCTTTTATTGTTGCATCTTCAGAATTTATTTGCTTTTTTTGATTAATTTTTAAAGAATATACATTTGTAGTACTTGATAGTAATAAAAAGAGCAATACTGTTAATATTATTGTTTTATTAATTTTCATATAACCATAGTTAACAAATGTTAACTTATAAAGATTTTTATCAATAGGGATTAAATTTTTTAAAAGATAATTTTTTCTTAAAATAGAGCTAGTTTACTTTCCAATATATTAAAATAATAATCACTTGATGTTTTAGTATATGGATATAGATTGGGAACTATTATTAGAAATTCATAAAGATATGCCTAGGCAAGGTTCAGGTAGAAACAAATACACACAAAAAGCATTTGAGATGATACCGAAGATAAAAAATCCTAAAATTCTTGATATCGGCTGCGGACCAGGTATGCAAACAATTAAACTTGCAAAACTCTCAGATGGAAAAGTGATAGGTATTGATATTTTTGAACAATACCTTAATCAGCTGAGAGAAATAATTAAAAAAGAAAAACTTGAGGGGAGAGTAAAAGCTGAGAATATGTCAATGCTTGAAATCAAATATCCAAATGAATACTTTGATATAATCTGGGCTGAAGGATCAATATTTGTAATAGGTTTTGAAAAAGGACTAGTTGAATGGAAGAAATATATCAAACCAGGCGGGTACATGGCAATTCATGACATGACCTGGTTAAAGGACAATCCTCCACAAGAATTAAAAGATTTTTTTAAAAAAGCATATCCTATGATGAATACAATAAAGACAGGTATTGAAAAAATAGAAAAATCTGGATACAAGCTACTTGGTTATTTTCCACTTCCTGATGATGCATGGTGGGATCTTTATTATAACCCCTTAGAAAAACGTTTGAAAAATCTTAAAATAAAGTTCAAAAACAATCCGAAAGCAATGCAAATGATTAAAGACGAAGAACTTGAAATTAATCTTTTTAGAAAATACAATTCATGGTACGGCTCAGTTTTTTTTGTGATGCAAAAAAAAAGATTAAATCTTACTAAAAAAATAAAGAAAAAAATACGCTATCATATAGACCATTACAATTAGATTTCAATTAATCTAGCGCAACTAAAATAAAATCTTCTTTATTATTTTCTTCAGTAGGCCATCCATCATACATCTGAGGATGCTGAATTAACAGACTACCATGAAATATGAAAAGCAAAAAAGCATAAACTGTAGACCTTCTGATAGTACATATTTTAGCATAGTTGAAAATCTCTTCAGCAGAAATAAAATTATCAGAGTTTAAATCAGCTCTACCTTTCAAACCTTTTAAAACATAGTATGGAAAAAGCCAGCTCTTAAGTAAAAAAATAGGATATGATGATTCATCTGCATCTGAAGAGGTTAAAATGACACGGCCAGATTTTTTAAGATCAGAAACCCCATCAATCATACCCCCACTGTAACACGTTTCAAATATCATAACAATATTTTCTGATCTAATATTTTCAAAAGCAGAAGCAATCTCATCATCAAATATTATATTATCAGAATCATCATCCTTCTTATAAGCCATTAAACACTCATCCATGCCATCTGATTCATCAAAAGGGGTTACATCCTTTTTTCTTATACCATGCATCGAAAAATAAAAAAGAACTACATCATTTTCATCTAAACCCTGACAATTTAAATAATCAGGTATTTCTAATATCGCATCTTTTGTAGCATCCTTTTCTTCAAGAAGATATATTTTATCCTCGCTCCATCCGTTTTCTACTAAAACAATGAATAAATCTTCAGTGTTTTTTTTATCACGTGTTGGTTCTCCAACAGTTACTATAACCGCATAGTGATCTATGTTACCTGAAAAAGACTCTGAAGATTCCTTAAAAAAGGAGTGGGATAAAATTTTTGGAGAGAGAACAACTAGAACTAATAATGCAACAATGAATAGCTTTACTTTCATCTCATAAATTCCTTCTATAAATAAAGGTTATATTTTAGATAGCAATCAATATATAAAACTCTTATCTTCAAATATAATTAAATCTGATTCAAATCATAATTTAAAAAAGGCTAAAAAGTTAGAGATATTAAAAATATTGTTATAATAAGTCTAGTTTAAAAGAGAGCAATTGTAAAAAATAATTTTATAGAAAAATTTAATATTTATAGATTTATTATAGAATAATACTTGAGGTATTACTATAAACATAAAAATAAATTCCAAACTTGAAAAACAAAACAATCTAAATTTATTTCTAAACTGTTCAAATCAGGTTGGAAAAATATGTGAAACACTTAATCTTTTTATAAAAAAATTAGAACTAAAAGACATTATTTGGTGTGATATAGGATCAGGCGATGGCACTTTAACTAATAAAATTATTGAGGAGGTCATAGATGACCCACCATACTTTGTTATAGAGCCGGATAAAAATAATTTTAAAATGATCAAAAAAAGTTTAGAAGAATACAGAACAAAGTTATTTGAAAAAAAACTTGAAGATTTTATAAAAAATAATCCAGATTTCATTAATAGCTGTAACGTTGCCATTGCAAGCCATGTTATGTATTATGTTATGGATTCATATGAAGAAACATATGATTGGATTAATTCATTTTTAAATTTAATTACACCTGGAGGCGTAGGATTTATTATTCACCAGTCTAAAACTGGAGACATGTATGATTTTTTTGATTTATATGCTGACGATAGCAAGAAAGCTTTACCAGAAGATTTTTTAGCTGAATATATTGAAAAAGAAAAAGAATTTACAGTTACAATATCCTGTGAAAATTTTCATGATTTTTTAGAGATTGGTTATTTTCTATTAATTGATCCAAAAGAACATTTTGCAGGCAACCACACCGAAATATCAGATTTTCTAAAAAATAATTACTATGATGAAAAAAATGATTGCTATTTTATGGAACAGACCCAAAAGTTGTATCAGATAAGACTAACTAATTGAGGTGTAATACTTGAACAGAAGAGATGGCTATTATTTTCTTTATTTTTTTACTATCGGTGTGATAATATATCTACTATTTTTGTATAAGATAGGGGTGAGATCACCATTTGAAACTTATGAATTCATAGATTTATTGGTTCCATTAATAAGTAGTATTTCTGCTTCAATTTTTATATTACTAATTTCTTTTATTATGGTAGCAATACAGCTAAACGGAAAATTTGCCTCGTTAACTACAAAATATTTTTTTGATAGAAAAGTAACAATTTACCTATCTCTTCTTCTAGCAAATGTCTTTATTCCAATACTTATACTACCTTTTCCTTTTACACTCTTGATCCATTTAATTTTTATTTACACCTTTGTCATTATCTTAGCTTTAATACCCTTTTTTTCACTTATCAGAGATCGGTTAAAAATAGATTTTATACTAGAATGTATCGAAGAAGAAATCACAAAAGATCATCTATCTCAGATTATAGACAAAGATTTAGAAGACGATGAAAAAATAATGAACCCAGAAGAAGTATTTTTCTTAATTGATGATTTAAAAAACATCATAATACATCTATGTGAAACAAAAAACTATACACTGATAAAAGAATCATTATCTGTTTATGGTGATTTAGTAGAACAAATTATAGAGTCGTGTGATATTTTTATCAAAGAGCTAAAAAGCATAAAAAAAGATTATGATAGAAAAGAAAAAAAATATGGCAAATACTATGAGACTTGTCTAAATTTTATAAACTACCAAAAAAAATGTGAAAGAACTCTTGAGGATAAGCTCAACTTATTTGATAATAATAGTAAAGAAGAAAAATCTGATGAAATATTTGATAAATGTGAAGAATTACTAATAAAAGAATGTAAAGAGCTTTTAAGGTTTTATTCAGAGAGCGGAGAAGAAACAGTTAAAATAAGATTTATTTTTGATATATATTCTAGCAGACTAAAAAGGCTTATATGTAAACTTATAGAATATGAAATAGATAAAAAACCAAGAGTTTTTAAAAATAATAATCCTAGAAAAAAAATGATTGCTAAATTATCAGATACATATTTTATGAGTTGCTGTGAGAGACTACAAAACCTATGTTGGAAATCCCAAGAGATAGGGAACACGGAGAACGTTTTTGTAGGTTTAAATAGTTTTAAAGAAGCTGCTATAAATTTTAAAAAAAATAAAACAGCATTCTCAGGTCTTATCTCTTGGATAATAATTATCGGAGCTTATGCATGCTATAAAAAACAACAGAAGAAAAAAGTTATAGACTACAAAAATATCATTATTCAATCTGTTGAGATTGTCTATAATTTTATAAAAAAAGATCAGGGAAAAATAGATTTAAAACAACTAGAATTGATGATGGGTATTGCAAAATATATTCTTGAAAAAAGAAAATATGTCTGGATACAAAAGCCAAATTCTTTAAATCTTTGGATGAAAGAATTCGAAAAAAGATATTAAAAAAATTAGTAACATAAATGAGAGCTTTTGTTTTATTAAAAAATTATTTTGAATAACTATAAAATATGATTATCTTAAAATTCAAAAAGTATATTATCTCAAATAATCATTCGATTGATTATTAGGAGGACCACAAATCAAAGAAATAAAAGAAAAATTCTTTGCATTAATGCAAACAACAAAGAGAGAACTGTTATATTTATTTCTTATTTTAGTTGTAGCATTATTTGTTTATAAAGATGTTCTTTTTTATAAGTATACGGGTCCTGATTTTTTCGCTCAAGTAGCAGGTAATTATAATTTAGAAAGCGCTTTAACGTTTTTATTTTTGTAAAACAAATTTTTAAAAACAGTATCAGTCGAAAAAATTGGAGATTTTTTAAATACATTTTAAAAAAAATTAAAAATTCCAGAAAACCAAAACATTATTATTACTAAAGATAGTTGAGAAACAAAAAAATAATATGGTTATTTTTTTAAAAGAAGGCTTAAAACATGGCAGAAGAACTACTTAAAAGTAGAGTTGGTAGAACACCTCTAGTGAGAGCAAAAAAACTTGAAAAAAAACTAGGAATTAAAAAAATATATCTAAAACTAGAGGGAAACAATCCCTCAGGTCATAGAGAAGATAGGCTTGCATATCTTATTATCAGGGATGCACTTGCAAGAAATAAAAAAACAATTACAATGGGGACATTTGGTACAATAGGTGGATCTCTATCTTATATATCACAATATTTTGATGTTAAATGTGTTTTTTATGTGCCAAACAAAAAAAGAATTACCAGAAAAAAACTATTCACACCTGATAACGTAAAAATAGTTGAGTATGGTAAAAACTATGCGGATTGTGTTAAAAAAAGTAGAAAAGTTGCAAAAGAAAAAGGATGGTATGATGCAAATTTTGGAAACGCAAACAGTCTTATGAACATGTATGCTTTTTCATATATAGCTAAAGAAATCAACAACCAGCTCAAAGAAAAGATAGATACAATTTTTTGTCAGACATTTAATGGGTCTTCAGTATCAGGTATTCATCTCGGATTAAAAGAACTATGGATAAACGAAGAAATTGATGTTCTACCAAAGATATGGGCTACCAGTACAGACAATGGGAATGCAATAATAGAATCTTACAAAAAAAACAGTAGACAAATTCTAACTCTTGATTCAAAAGATATTAAGAAAACTAAACTCAGTAGACGGATGGTAAATTCAAATTGTTTAAACGGCCAAGACGCGTTAAACGCGATACATGACACCTATGGTGGCGCAGTAGGAGTAAAAGATGAAGAAATAAGAACATACACTGAGTTATTCAAAAAACAGGAAAGAATAAAATTGACTCTTTACAATTCTTTTCCAATAGCTGGTTTTATAAAACTTGTTAAAAATAAAAAAATAAAGAATGGAAACCATGTTATAATATTAGATGATGGCACAACAGAATTAGACGTTAGATTACTTGAAAAAGAAGATCTAAATATGCCATATAAAAAATTCTTAGAGCATCTTGATGATTGGCTTTTGGAATTTACAGATCCGATGGAAGAGATAAAAGAAGCAGCTGAAAACGCTTTTGAAGAAGGGTATGTAATAGGTGCGTTTGATCATAAAAACATTGTTGGAATAGTAGTACTTTCAAAACTTCCATTTGAAACATTTTTTCCTAAATACCATTTATCTTATATTGCTACAAAGAAAAATGTTAAAGGGAGAGGTATTGCAACTCAATTACTACGTAAGGCAATAGAAGTCTCAAAAGGTAGCCTATCACTACATGTTGAAATTGATAATAAAAGAGCAATAAAACTATATGAAAAAATGGGATTACGTAAAAAATACTACAGAATGCATTATGTTGGAGAGGAGCATGAAGCAGAAATTCCTAAATAAAAATGAGGAAAAAGAATTAATAAAACTTACAAAAAAACTTATAAAAATACCTAGTTCAACTCAAGATGGAAACGAAATATATGAATATGTCTATAAATACTTAAAAGAAAGAGATTTTGACATAAAATTTCAAACCACAAAAAATCCTTATATTGAATACCAGAATTTCTCTAATTTATATCTAAAACTTGGTAATGGTAATGGACCAAAGATAATGATAAACGGCCACTTGGATACAGTAACAGTTGATAAAAAATATCAATGGAATCATCCTCCTTATTCAGCAGAGGAAGAAAACGGTAGGATATACGGCCGTGGTGCTGCAGATATGAAAGGAGGTTGCGCAGCTGGAATAATGGCAATTATTTCTTTATTAAAAAGAAGAAAAGAAATCAACGGCGAAATATTTCTAAGTCTTGTATTTGGGGAAGAAGCACCTTATTCACTTGGATGTGATACCCTTTTAAAAGAATTTGATTTTAAAGATTATGATCTAATAATTGTACCTGAACCCTCACCTCTTCTAACAAAAAACGATTATTGTTTCACACATGGAAGGATACATAAATCACATTTTCCTGTACCAATAATTGGTGCAGAGGGAAGGATATTACTTGTTCTAGATTTCTATGGAAAAGCAGCTCATGCGTCTCACCCATCAGTTGGGGTTAATGCTTTACATGATGCATCAACATTGATATCAGAGCTGGCTAGATTTGATATATTTACCCATATAAAAAGAGGTAGAGGACATTACTGTGTATTAAATATAGAGGGAGGAGATGCTAGTTTTACAGTACCAAGTTTCTGCAGGATTTTACTCAATAGACAGATAATGCTTGGGGAAAACGCAAAAACAGTTATTCGTGAAATTAAAAAAATAGTAAAAGCACTGCAACTCAAATCAAATGTTGAAATATTTCGTAGACAGTGCCCAGGTCCTGAATTAGAATACAAACCATACCTCTTTGAAGAAAGTGGATACATAGATATGTTTATAGAAAACCTATCAGAAACAGAAGAAGAACTAAGAGATGACGATAAAAAACCTAGACCTTGTAAGTTTTCTACTAGAAGTGTTGGAGACTTTAATTTATTTGGAGTAAGAACAAAGGTTCCAACTCTTATATTTGGCCCAGGTGGTGGAAATATACATGCACCAAACGAATATGTAAACAAAAATGAAGTTATAGATACATCTAACTATCTACTAAATTTCTTGATGGAGGTATACAAATAAACTCTGAATACCCCCAACTTTTGATTGATACGAAAAAAATTCAACACAACACAGAAACAATAGTAAAACTTGCAAAAAACGTAGATATTGAATTAATAGGTGTTACAAAAGCTACATGTGGAGATAGAAAAGTTGCAGATGCGATGCTTAAGGGTGGATGTGTTGGTATCGCTGATTCAAGAATTAGAAACATCGAAAAAATGAAAAAAGAGGGCATAAAAACAGAGTTTATGCAGCTCAGAACTCCAATGTTTTCAGAAATAGAGGATGTAGTAAAATTTTCTGATATATCTCTAAATACAGAGATGAGAATAATAAAAAAACTTTCTGAAGAAGCTTTAAACCAAAATAAAATCCATAGAATTGTTTTAATGGTTGAAATGGGAGATTTAAGAGAGGGTATTCCTATAGAAGACCTCAGCAATATTATTAAAAAAACTAAGGATCTAGAAGGTATTAATCTTTATGGTATAGGAATGAACCTAGCATGCTTTGGAGGGGTTGTTCCAACCAAGGAAAAGATTGAAAAATTTTGTGATATTGTAAAAAAAATAGAAAAAAAACATAACATAAAATTCAAAATGGTTTCTGGTGGTAACTCTGCAAATATACCATTTCTTTTAGAAAATAAAGAAAAAACAAGAATAAATAACTTAAGGATTGGAGAAGGGATTCTTCTTGGTCTTGAAACAGTACATAGAACGCCTATACCTGATACATACCAGGATGCTTTTATTTTGGAAGCTGAAATAATTGAATACAAACATAAACCATCAAAACCATATGGTAAAATCACACAAAACGCATTTGGAAAAAAACCAGAATTCAAAGACATTGGAACAATAAATAGAGCTATAATTGCTATTGGAAAACAAGATACAATACCAAAAGATTTGATTCCACTTGACGAAGATATAAAAATTTTGGGAAGCAGTAGTGATCATATAATATTGCATGTGAAAAATAATCAATATAGAACTGGAGACAAAGTCAGATTTAAATTAAGATATGGTGCACTAGTTAGTCTTTTTACAAGTAAATATGTTAAAAAGAAATATGTGTAAGTTAACTTTTTATAACAAAACATCTATAGCTCGGAAACCCCATTGGGGTATAAATTGAAATATTTTGGAGGAGGAAAAAAAATGGTAGACATAATAATTGGAGGAGTAAACCTATCTAATGATGTAATATTTGGAGTTAGTATTCTAGAGTTTATACTTACAATATTAACACTTGTAATTGGAATAATAATTGTAAAAATAATTTCAAATCTAATAAAAAAATGGATGTTAAGAGCAAAACTTGATGAGATACTTGCTGATTTTTCAACTAGGATAATAAGAGTCGTACTCTACATTTTTGTTATTGGTACAGCTCTAGCATTTTTAGGTATAAACGTTGGTGCGGCAATGGTAAGTATATCAGTTGTACTTGGTTTTGTACTTGGTTTTGCGCTAGGTGATACACTTAGTAACGTTGCATCAGGATTTATGATAGCGATTACTAAACCATTCAAAAAAGGAGATTATGTTGATGCAGGTGGAGAAAGTGGAACTGTAAAAAATGTAGGAATAAGTGTAACAGAGCTTGACACAGTAGATAACAAACACGTAATAATACCTAATAAGCAAGTATGGGGTGGAAATGTTACAAACTATACACACAATCCTATAAGACGAGTGGATATGACTATGGGCGTTGGATACAATGATGATTTAGATAAGGTGATAAAAGTAACAATGGATCTTCTTAAAAAAGATGATAGAGTATTAAAAGACCCTGCACCAATGGTCGCGGTAAACGAGATGGGTGACTCAGCAGTAGGACTTGTTATTAGACCATGGGTAAAAAAAGAGGACTACTGGAATTTCTATTTTGATTTCAACAAAACATTAAAACAAACCTATGATAAAGAAGGAATAAACATACCTTATCCACAGATGGATGTACATCTGGATAAATAACCTTCTTTTTTATTTTTTACAAGTTTTTAAAAAATCTGTTGCGTCTATAAGATTCTCTGGTTTATTATTTCCAAACCAGTTACCCCCAAGATAATTATTATCACTAATATCAATAGGTTTATTTTTATAAAGTTCAAAATGAAGCATAGAAACCTTACCTGATTCAGATAATTTCTGGATATACAAAGGACTGTTCTTATTTATCTTTTCTTTATTTAAAACACAGCCAACAAAACCAATCATGTCACCTGGTTTTAAGATATCTCCCTTAGTAACATTAATACTTTTCATTTCAGCAAAACGGCAGAAAAACTCTTTATTCATTTTAACATCTACATAAAAAGTTTTATTCCAATAAGGTATCATTGATGAAGAAGTAAAAATACCAGTTTTAATTACATCGCCTGAATCGATATTTAAAACACTAGATCCCGCTTTTGCATAGATATCTACGCCACAGTGAAAACGATCGCCGCGATCCTCCCAGAAACTTTTCTCAAAAACTAAATTAGGACTACTTTTGGGAACTGGCCAAACTTTCATAAAAAAACCTCAAAAAATAGAAGTTATAGGACCAACCGTACCACCTATAAACAAAATAATAGTGGCACTCAGAGTCACTAGAATATTATCATCTATAGGGCCAAACTCATAACGCTCAAAAAAAGATGCGACAATCGCAGCAATTATCCCCCAGATACCTAAACCAGGTAGACCTGACCATTGACCAAAAAAGAACCCAATAAGGATACAGACGCCGGCCATATAGATATTTCCTATAGGGTGTTTATGTCGTTTTTTAAAAGCAAAATTACGGACAATACCTGTGATACCGTCACCAAATGCAATAAAAGCAGGAGGAATAATAGCAATCCATTTAGCATTAGCACCATACGGACCTTGAAATACCTCCCATAAAATAAAAATAGCAACACCCCACATTAAACAAAAACTTACATCATTAAAATCCTTTTTATGCTGAAACCAATACAAAATCCGCCCGGAACGATGAAAAAAATACATAAGAGCAGATAGAAAAATACCAGCAAGTAATGGATACCATGGACTACTGAAAACAAAAGGAACCATAAGTACAACCACGCCACCAGCGAAAATATGGATCAACTTACGATTATAATAAATAGCAACACTTTTCTTAATATTTTTTTTAATCATCCAATCATAAAATTTTCTTGTAAGTAAGATAAACCCAAAGGCATAAAGGCCGAGTAAGATTATTGATACTATTTCAAGCAAAGATGGTAAGTATTGCATTGCACCCGATATAAAGTCATATTATAAAAACCCTATATAAGCATAAAAAAAAAATTAAAAAACATACAACAGAAATTTATATAAACCATATCTACATCCCTATAAAACGCAATAAGATACCAAACAATAAAAATTTCAGAAACTAAGGATTGCAAAATCTTGTTTTTTTGGATTTTTTTGTTTGAAAAATATTTTATTGCTAAAAATATGACTCCTAAAGTCAAATAATAAGGAGGAAAAAAAGTAAATGAATGGAAAAGTAAAATGGTATAACCCTAGAAAAGGGTATGGATTTGTCGAAGGTGAAGATGGAACCGATATCTTTATCCACAGAACTTCTGTACCTGAAGGTGTCTTCCTAAACGAAGGAGACGAAATAGAGTTTGAAGTTGAAGAAACCGACAAGGGTCCAAAAGCAATAAACATTAAAAAACAAGAATAAAAAAATTTATAATTTTCGTAAATAATAGTCATTAAAACATTTAGGTTAATCTTATTTTTTACTAACCTTTTTTTCTTTTTCAAAACACTTATCACAGATATTGCCACCCGCGGGTATTCTCTTACCACATATAGCGCATGTACTGTGACTAGTTTTTTTAAAACCTAAAATTATTTCATGGTTCTTAGTAATCCACTTGAATAGTAAACCAGTTCTATGGATTCTTGACATAACAAAACCTTTAAAATCTGAATAAAACTAAATAAAATCAAGTTATAAAATCTTTCGTTGTTTTTAAAAAAATAAAGAAAAAATACTTAAACAAAGCTATTATAAGCCGAATCAGAAAATATTAGAGGAACATCTATGAAAGCATTTGTAACAGGGGGCGCAGGTTTTATAGGAAGCCACTTGGTAGATAAACTCATTAAAAAAGAAAACCAAGTAACTGTTTTTGATAATTTAAGCTCAGGGAAAAAAAAATTTATCAAACATAATTTTGATAATAAAAATTTCAAATTAATAGAAGGAGATTTACTAGATATTAAAAAAGTAGAAGAAACTATCAAAAATCATGATATAGTTTTTCATATAGCAGCAAATCCTTTTGTAAGAATGGGCGAAAAAAAAACAAGATTAGATCTAGATCAAGGAACAATTGCAACCTATAATCTTTTAGAATCAATGAGAAAACAAAACATAAAAAAAATTGTTTTTTCATCAAGTAGTGTAGTTTATGGTGAAACACCCCAAATAAACATACCTGAAACATATGGGCCGACAATGCCTATATCTCTTTATGGCGCGGGAAAACTAGGTGGAGAAGGCTTGATAAGTGCTTTTACCGGTACTTTTGATTTTCAGGCTTGGCTTTATAGATTTGCAAATGTAGTAGGTATAAGAGGGACACATGGAGTAATAATAGATTTTATAGACAAACTAAGAAAGAATCCAAAAGAACTAGAAATACTAGGAGATGGAAAACAACAGAAACCATACTTACATGTAACTGATATAGTAGACGGAATACTCTTTGGATATGAAAACGCAAAAGAAAAAATAAATCTATACAACATAGGTGTAGACAGCAACACAACCGTAAAAAAAATAGCAGAGATGGTAGTCGAAGAAATGAATCTAAAAAACGTTTCATTCAAATATACTGGTGGAAAAAGGGGCTGGGCAGGTGATGTGCCAAGATTTCAACTTTCAACAGAAAAAATGAAAAAACTAGGATGGAAAGCAAAATATACATCAGATGAAGCTGTGAGAAAAGCTATAAGAGAAGTACTTGATAACAATTAAAAAGGAAGGGAAAAAAACATGATCATATCAAGATCCCCGGTTCGAATCACACTTGGCGGTGGAGGTACAGATCTACCATCATATTACAAAAAATATGAAGGAGCGTTAATTGCTGCGGCAATAAATAAATACACACTTGTAACAGCACATACTCGTTTTGATGATGATATAAAACTTAACTATTCAAAAACAGAGATCATTAATGATATTAATAATATAAAACACAATATTTTCAGGGAAGCATTAAAACTTTTAAACATAAAAAAAGGAATAGAACTAACAAGTCTATCTGATATGCCAAGTAGCAGTGGGCTAGGGACATCAGGTAGTTTTACAATAGCATTATTAAATGCTCTTCATACATATAAAAAAGAGTTTGTCTCCCAAAAACAGCTTGCCGAAGAAGCATGTCATATAGAGATGGATATACTAAAAGAACCAATTGGTAAACAAGATCAATACATAGCATCTTTTGGTGGTATAACATATTTTGAGTTTGAAAAAAATGGTAAAGTAAAAGTAGAACCAGTAAAACTAAGCGAAGAAGCAGTAGATGAACTTCATTCAAATATAATTCTTTTTTATACAGGTATACAAAGATCTGCATCAGAGATTCTAAAAGAACAAGACGATAGTAGTAAAAAAAATGAAGATAAAACAATAGAAACACTACATAAAATAAAAGATATTGGTAAACAAACAAAAAAAGCATTTGAAAAAGATGATATAGATAAACTCGGAGAATATCTTGATAAACATTGGAACATCAAAAAAAGTCTTTCCAAAAAAATATCAAACCCATTTATTGATGAATGCTACAAACACGCTAAAAAAAATGGTGCCCTTGGAGGAAAAATTATGGGTGCCGGTGGCGGAGGTTTTTTTATGTTTTATCATAATGGTAGTGTTTCTGAGAAAACAAATTTTATAAAAGAGATGGGTAAAAAAGGTCTTAAAAAAATGAGATATAACTTTGATTTTGAAGGATCAAAAATAATACTAAACATGAAAAACATCTAAAAAAATAATCCAGGGTCTTTTATCATGCAAATAGCTATAATATGCGGAGGTCTTGCAACAAGACTAGGAAATTTAGCAGAGTCTACACCTAAAGCAATGATCGATATCAATGGAAAACCTTTTCTTGAATATCAAATAGAGATGCTGAAAAAACAAAATATAAAAGATATAGTTCTCTGCGTCGGTCATCTATCAGAAAAAATAAAAGAATATTTTGGAGATGGAAAAAAATTTGGTGTAGATATAAAATATAGTTATGATGGGGAGAAAAAACTAGGCCCAATAGGTGCAATAAAAAACGCTGAACCATTACTAAAAAAAGATTTTTTTATAATGTATGGGGATTCATACATATTCGTTGATTTTGAAGATGTATACAACTTCTACAAAAAAAACGATGAACATGTAACTATGGTAGTTTACAAAAATGAAAACAAATATGATAAAAGCAATTTAATTATAGAAGATAACAAGGTAACTTATATAAGAGAATCAAACGAAATTAAGAAAGTAGACTACATAGACTATGGTACAAGTATCTTAAATAAAAAATCTCTAGAAGTTATACCAAAAAACACTTTTTGTTCAACAGTAGAATTTTTCAAAGAAATGATTGTTAAAAATAAGCTTTTAGCATACGAAGTAAAAAAACGTTTTTATCATATAGGAACACCAAAAGCATTAGAGGAATTTAGATCTTATATCAAAAATCAAAAATAAATTTTATTAACCTTAAAAACAACATATACCTTTATTTTACTTTTAATGATCCTAAAAGTAGTGGTGAATAAATCTTATCTATATCCACGCTCTCTTTTGAATGCATTATCAATCCAAACTTTTCCTTCGTCTATAAAATATTCAAATCGAAAATCCCCTATCTTTAATCGATACATATCATGTTTTCTTCCTTTTAATTTTTTAATATCAACTTTGCTTTTAGAACGATATGGGTCATCGGATAATTTTTTAAGATGCTTTATAATCCTTTCTTTTTCCCCACTTTCAGAAATAAATTTTTTAACACACGGGTGAACTAATATTTCCATTCATATCTCATCCAGAGATATATATTGATCTTTTTCTTTTTGAAGTTTTTTGTATCTCTGTTCAATTAATTTTTCAAAATTTAGTTCTTCAAAGTAACTTAACAGTCTTTCTATGATGTTATCGTATGATTCGCCCTTATGTCCAAAACGTTTTAATTTTTCTCTTGTATTTTTTTTAATTTGTATTGTTGTAGGCATATTATCAATATATAATTGTTATACATAGTATATAAAAATTATGGTTTTTAGAAATAACTTTGACCCGTACAAAGGAAAATTCATTTTTAACCTTCATAAAATAAATTTTTATTTTGATTTTATGGATTCTAAAAGGAATGTCTTGTATAGTTAAATAAAATAATATCATTGATTGTTATTTCTGTAATCTGTTAACAAAAATATTATTTTTTTGTTTATTTTTGTTATAAATTACATAATTCTGTAATTTATAAACCGAAAATATTAAATAGCCTTGATTCTATTATATATTACAGAAGTGAATATATGTGAATATCGATAAACACATACAAAAAGCAAAAAGACTAGAATCATCTATACAAAAACTAGATGTTGAAAGTGATTGGGAATCTATAGTTGAGATATGTTATGGAATTGCATTAAATTATATTGCAATTATTTGTGAAATAAAGTTAAAAAAACATACAGACACACACAAAGGTTTACCTAGATTTCTTGATGAAAATGAATTAAATAAACTAGCGACATGGTTTAGAGAGCTGGATACTCTTCGTCAAGGCCGTTGGTATGGGGGAAAACATAACGGAGAGACAGCAAAAATTGCAATTTCTATTATAGAAAAATTACAAATTGAAGCCGAGAAGTTATTATGAAAAAGAAAGATAAAGAACTAATTGAAAAATTTGTAAAAAACACAAAAAACATTCCTAAATTAGAATGTATTATTCTTTTTGGTTCAATGGTCAGAGACGAAGCTGATAAAAGATCAGATATAGATTTACTCTTAGTATTTGATTGTGAAAAACCAAAATCATATTTATCTGAAATAATATCAATTATAACAGCTCTAAAACCACACAGAGAAATAAAACCAACAATTACAAATCTTTCTGACTATGACGAAGAGTTTTTACAAACAGTAATGCGAGAAGGAAAAGTATTATGGGGTAAAGTAATTGTTACAACTAATAATTTATTATTAAAACCGTACAGATTAATTTCATATGACTTAACTAATCTTAAACCGAGTAAAAAAGTAAAGATTTCAAGAATAATTCACGGATATGAATCAAAAAAAATTGTAAATGGTGAACTAAAACATTATAAATACACTGGACTAAAAGACAAATATGATGTAATAATGATTTCAAAAAATACTGTATTGTTACCTGAGAAATATTCAAAAATTTTTTTAAACAATTTAAAAAAATATCATGTTTTGTATGAAGAAAAACAAATATGGTCTTAATTAAAAAATATCTATAAACTTAATATCTAAATTAAATAAAAATGCATTTGTCATGTTTAGCGTTCATGAAATAAATTTTTTTTAAATAATCATGAAAATGTTCATATATGTTTTTTGTATTGCCAAAAAATGATGAAACTTCTAGCAAAACATTATGTTATAGATAATGCTGAAATAGGAAAAAACACAGTCATACGTGATTATTGTAATATTTATGGATGTAAAATAGGTGATAACTGTAAAATCGCAGCTTTTGTAGAAATACAAAAAAATGTAGAAATCGGAGATAACTGCGCGATTGAAGCATTTGTATTTATCCCAAGTGGTGTAACAATAGAAGACGAAGTTTTTATCGGACCTAATGTAACGTTTACAAACGATATGAAACCACGAGCAGTAAACCCTGGTTGGAAGGAAATATCTACAAAGGTTAAAAAAGGAGCTTCGATAGGTGCTGGGTCAACTATACTATGTGGTGTGACAATTGGTAAAAAAGCAATGGTTGCCGCTGGATCAGTTGTTACAGAAGATGTCCCAGAAAAAACTATGGTAGCAGGAAACCCTGCAAAGATAATAAAAAAAATAGATTGGTGAAGAAAAAATATGGATCTAATACCGCCTTGTAACCCTGTCTTTAATAAAGAAATGGAAGAAGCAGCCGTACACGCCCTTAGAAACGAGAGATTTGTTTTAGGTGAAAGTGTTGACAAGTTTGAAGAAGAGTTTGCTAGATATATTGGAACAAAACATGCGGTAAGCATAAGCTCAGGTACAAATGCATTACATCTGGCACTTCTTGCAAAAAATCTAAAAACAAATGAGGAGATAATCACTCCTGCAAGCTCATATATTGCTACCGCAAATTCAGTTCTTCATGCAAATGGAAAACCAGTTTTTTGTGATATAACAGATGAATATTTGATAGATTACAATGAAATACCGCAAAAAATAACAGATAGAACAAAAGGGATAATGCCTGTTGATCTGTATGGTACACCAGCTGATATGGATGAGATAAACAAAATCGCAGAAAAAAACGATTTATTTGTAATTGAAGACTGTGCCCAGTCACATGGAGCATTATACAAAAATAAAAAAACAGGTGATCTCTCAGAGATAGGATGTTTTAGTTTTTATTCAACAAAAAATATGACCGTCGGTGGTGACGGTGGGATGATTACCACAAATTCAGAAAAAATATCTGAAAAAATAAAACTATTGAGAAACCACGGCCAACACCCAAAAGATGTACATACTATCCTAGGTTATACGGCCAGATTAAACACAGTTAACGCAGCGATAGGACGTGTGCAACTAAAACATCTACCAGAATGGGTCAAAAAAAGAAGGGAAATTGCAAAAAAATATAATAATTTTTTAAAAGATGTAGAAGAAATAATCCTGCCACCAAATGATACAGAAAAGAAAAAACCATCATATCATCTGTATGAAATAAAAACACAAAAACGTGATGAGATACTCAAATTTTTAAAGGACAATAAAATCATATGTCTAATTCATTACCCAACAGCTATACCAAATCAACCATTGTACAAAGAACTTTTTGGATATAAAAAAGGTATTTTTCCAAAAAGCGAGGAGTTATCAGAACAAGCAATGGACTTACCAATGTTTCCTGATTTAAAAGATGAACAAATAAAATATGTATCAGAAAAAATACATGAGTTTTTTGATAGGTGATTAAAATTAAAATTGGAGTAATAGGTGTTGGACGCTGGGGTAAAAAACATATTGATGAATACTCTAAAATGAAAAACGTAGAACTATATGTATCTGATATAAAAGAAGAAAACCTTAGAGAAATAAAAGAAAAATATAATGTAAAAAATGTTACAACTGATTATAATGATGTTCTCTCTTCAGACGTGAAAGCAGTAAACATATGTACAAGCAACAACACTCATTATAAAATCTGCAAAGACGCGCTTTTATCTGGTAAAAATGTTCTAGTAGAAAAACCTCTAACTTTGAATCCAAAAGAAGCATATGAACTAGTAGATATCGCAAAAGAACAAAACAAGATTCTTGCAGTCGGCCACATCTTTAGATATAACAATGCAATTAACCATGTAAAAAAACTAATTACAGAAGACTATTTTGGTGATTTATTTTATCTTAGACTACAATGGACAGTCCAATGGATGATTGAGCTTTACCCAGATAAAGACTTGGATATAATAGTTGATATGATGCCACATATGTATGACATCATGAACTATATAACAGGTCTTTGGCCAAAAAGTATTACATGTACCGCTAAATCCTATATGAAAAAAGAGTTTGAGGACACAGCATATATAATATGTGAGTTTCCAAACAACATTTTAACACATACAGAGATATCATGGACTCTACCAGAGAAAGTAAGAAAGATAGATGTTATCGGTAGAAATGCTACAGCAAAAATTATGGCAACAAAACAGACAGTTGAGGTTTTTGAAAAATCAAACGAAGCAAAAAAAATAGATATAAAACCAAATAACACACTAAAAGATGAACTAAATAGCTTTATAGATGCAGTAAAAAAAGGAAAAAAATTAACAAATGATGGATTTGTTGGTGCAAAAACAGTAGAACTCATGAATAAAACAAGAGAATCCCTAGAAAAAAATACAACTATAAAAGTATAAGAAATATTTTTTAACACAAATCTTGCGTCAATTTCAAATATAAGCATTGTTATTTAATGTAGATTAAGGTAAGAATAAATGTTAAATAAAAAACAAATTCTAGAACTCATGCATGACAAACAAAAAGAAATAGAGAGATATGGTGTTAAAAAAATAGGTTTATTTGGTTCATATCTTAAAAGTAGACATAAAAGAGATAGCGATATCGACATTTTAGTTGAATTCAGGAGAGGAGAAAAAACTTTTGATAATTATATGGATCTTAAATTTTTCTTAGAAGATCTCTTTAATAATGATGTAGATCTAGTAATTAAAGAAAATGTGCGCTTAGAATTGAAAAAAGGTATACTTAAAAGTGTAAGATATGCAACGTGATTATAAACTTTATTTAAATGATATTATAGAGGCGATTCATAGAATTGAGTCATATATGACAGATTTAAATAAAGATGAATTTTCAGAAAACAGTTTATATCAAGATGCAGTAGTTAGAAATCTTGAAATAATTGGTGAAGCTGTTAAAAATATACCTAAAAATTTTAGAAAGAAAAATCCAGATGTTGAATGGAAAAAAATCGCGGGTATCAGAGATATACTTGCCCATAGTTATTTTGGAATTGATATTGATATAGTTTGGGATATTATGCAAAATAAAATTCCTGAATTAAAAGATCAAATCAATCTGCTTCTCTCAAAAATCAATAAACGACATTAATCATAATTTTAAATTATCACTTATTTTACGTAATTTGTTTCACCTTTCATCTTAAAAAATTGCTCCCGAGTCATTTTCGCAGATTTTAAAGCAGAATTGATAATAACGTTCTGTTGTCTCGACCAATCCTTATCATCATGGGTACGAACATACTCTGCCCATTTGTGAACAAAACTTTTTCTTTCTTTATTGTTCTCCTCAATAAATTTCATATAACACTATCAACAGTTTATTAATTAAAATCTTTTTAAATAATTTATTGAAAAAAAGGATTTTCAAAAATAGAATATCTATTATTTACTATAAATTTTTATAAAACTAATCATTATCAAAAAAATGTTAGTATCATGAAAATAAGTGTGGTTCTTACAACAAAAAACGAGGAAAACAACATAGGTGACCTACTTGAAAGTCTAATTAGCCAAGAAGAGCCCTATGAAGTAATAATAGTTGATTCAGATAGTACTGATAAAACACAGGACATAATAAAAAAATACTCTAAAAAAAACAAAAACATAAAACTTTTTGTTCACCCAGGCACACGATCTGAGAGTATGAACTATGGAATAAAAAAGGCAACAGGTGATGCGATAGCTTTTATCGGTGGAGATGATATAGCAGGTAAAAACTGGATAAAAGAAATACGTAAATCCCTAAAAAATGCAGATATCGTCGTAGGGAAACTTGAATCATTAAGTGAAGAAAAAGTAAAAAATATTGAAAACGTAAAACTGTATCATAAGGGCGTAAATATTTCTTATCCGGGGACAAATACAACCTATAAAAAAGAAATACTTGAAAAACTAAAAGGTTTTGACTCATGGTTTTCATCAGCTGAGGATCTAGAGATAAACTATAGAGCAGTAGATCTAGGATATGAAATAAAACAAAACAAAAAAGCAGTTGTATATTATAGAGCAAAAAATAATGCACTACAGTTTTTAAAACAATCTTTTTGGTATGGTTACGGAAGAAAACTAATCGGTCTGAAACATGGTCGTATATGGGGAAAACATTCAGGTACTGATGTTATAAAAAATCAAACTAGTTTATTTGGGCTGGTAAGATTACTACTGGGTTTTTTAGGATACATATATTGTGTTATAACGGTTAGAAAATACAAACAATAAAATTTTTCTTTTGGAAAAATGTAATAAATATCTATTAGATACAACAAAAATAAGAAAAGTAAAGGATGTTACAGATGGACTATATAAATCAGTACATAGATGAAATGAAACAGATAACAGAACAAATCGATAAAACAGAGATTAAAAAAATAGTTGATTTAATTAGTGATGTAAGAGAAAAAAAAGGAAGAATATTTTTTATTGGCGCAGGAGGCGGTGCGGGTAACTCAACTCATGCAGTAAATGATTTTAGAAAAATAGCTGGTATAGAAAGCTATACACCATCAGATAATGTGTCGGAACTAACAGCTCGTACTAACGATGACGGCTGGGAGAGCGTTTTTGTAGAATATTTAAAAACATCGAAACTAAACAAAAATGATATGGTATTTGTTTTTTCAGTAGGCGGAGGAAATAAGGAAAAAAACATTAGCGTAAATATAATTAAGGCATTAGAATACGCAAAAAAAATGAATGCAAAAATATGTGGTGTTGTAGGTAGAGATGGAGGTTATACCAAAAAAGTTGCTGATGCATGTGTGGTAATACCACCTATAAATAAAAATACAGTTACTCCACATACTGAGGCATACCAAGGAGTTATATGGCATATGATTGTTTCACATCCAAAGATTCTTACCAATGAGATGAAATGGGAGAGTACAAAATAAAAAAGGAGAGAAAAAAATTATGGCAATATTTTTAGATTCAAGTAAAATAGATGAAATAAAAAAATATCATAAGATGGGGATTCTTAGAGGGGTTACAACTAATCCTACTATAATGTTTAAAGATGGTGTAACAGGTGGAATGCAAGGTATAAAAAAACGAAGTATCGAGATTGCAGGAATACTAGACCCATATCCTGTATCAGTAGAAGTTATGACAAATGAAAAACAGGAGATGATCAATCAAGCTATAGAATTTTCAAAATGGGCACCAAATATCAATGTAAAAATAACCTTTCACGGACCAAATGGTGAACTGGAAAATATTGAAGTAATCCATGAGTTGGAAACAAAACATAACGTAAGAGTAAATACTACTGCTATGATGAGCGCGCAGCAATGCGTGTTAGCTTCTTTTGCTGGATCAACTTTTGTAAGTCTTTTTGGTGGAAGAGTAAACAACATGGGATACAACTGTATAGATGAAATAATTAAAACAAGAAATATCCTTGATAGATTCGACCTTAAATCAAAACTAATTATTGGTTCTACTAGAGAACCCTTAAATGTTATCGAATGGCTTGAGGCAGGTGCTGATATTGTAACAGCCACACCAGAGATAGTTGAAAAAATGATAGTACACGCACGAACAAAAGAAACAGTTCAAATGTTTCTAAAAGACGCAGAAAACATCCAAAAAAAACTCTAAAAAAAATAAATTTTTTCTATGAACAAAGAAAAAAAATTAAATAAAGCAGTTTTTCTAGATAGAGACGGAGTAATTAACCACGTTGTTTTTCATGAAAGTATAAATAAACCCTCTTCACCGTGGAACATAGAAGAATTCAAATTAATCAAAGGAATTGAAAAACCCTTGGAAAAACTAAAAAAAATGGGTTTTTTACTTTTTATTATATCAAATCAACCTGATATAGCACGTGGAAATGTAAAAAAAGGGACAACAGAAAAAATAAACAAAATACTATATGAAAAATTTCCAATAGATGAAATAGTAATATGCCCACATGATGATAAGGACAATTGTAACTGTCGTAAACCAAAACCAGGGATGATACTTGGTTTAAAAGAAAAATACAATATCGATCTAAAAAAATCTTTTATTATCGGTGATGGCTGGAAGGATATGAAAGTAGGTAAAAACGCTTGTGTAAAAAGTATTTTAATAAATAGAGAATACAATAGAGAAGTTGAAGCAGAATATAGAGCTAACGATTTAGAATCTGCAGTAAAATTGATTTTTAGATCTGATTTGAAAATAGGATAAAACATGAGGAGAAACAGATGGGGAAAATTAGTATAATAATTCCTACTCATAATAGAAGTTCTCTTTTAAAAAGAGCAGCTGAGTCTGTTTTAAATCAAAATTATTCGAATCTAGAGATTATCATTATAGATGATGCTTCAACAGATGATACAAAAGAGGTTATACAATCGATTAATGACAAAAGAATAGTCTATATCAGAAATTCTACAAATAAAGGTGCAAATTTTTCAAGAAACACTGGACTTAAAAAAAGTACTGGAGAATATATTGCTTTTCTTGACGATGATGATTATTATTCTGATGAAACTAAGTTAAAAAAACAGGTAGAACTCTTTCATGAAAACAAAAACCTAGTTTTTTGTGGATGCGGTTACTTTGATAAATCAACTGGTAAAAAAAGATTTCCAGTTGTTAAGGGAAATATATCTGAAAAGCTTTTGTTAAATTATTCTGATATTGAAACATCAACCATATTAATAAAAAGTAAGACTATTGAAAAAATTGGTTTTTTAGATGAAAAATTACCGAGTGAGCAGAACCATGATTTTTTTTATAGAATATCAAAAAAAGGTGAATTTGATTTTATAGATGAAATAATGGTTATAAAAGATGAACCAGAAACACAGATTTCTTCTAATCCAAAAAATAAAGTTATCGGATATATTCTTTATCACAAAAAACATTTTAAAGATATTAAAAAACTTGGATTTAAAAAAATGTTATTCACATTTTTCAAAACAAATATTGTAACTTTTCTTTTTTTAACATCAATCTTATTTAGAGGTAACATTAAAGCCATCCAGATAATTGATGAATTAATTAAAAACAAAAAACATAAAACATGAAAAAGATTTTTTAAAATATTAAATATTTTTTGAGACGTTTTTTATGTATTGTCCTATTTGTTTTCCAACTTCTTTGTTTTTTAATGAAAAATCAATAATTGCTTGAAGATATCCTATTTTATCACCTATATCATATCTTTTTCCATCAAAACTATAGGTGTAAACTTTTTCTTTTTCAAGTAATAATCTTATAGTATCTGAAATCTGAAGTTCATTGTTGATTCCGGGTTTTGTATTCTTTGCGCAATCAAAAAACTCTGGTGTGAAAATATATCGTCCGATAGAAGCAATGTTTGATGGTGCTTTTTTTGGTGTTGGTTTTTCAACGATATCTTTTAATAAAAAAATCTTACCGTCTTCATTATATATTTTTTCTCCTTTAATTGAACCATATTTATGTATTTCTTCGATTGGTATTTTTAGTGTTGCTAAGACAGATGATTTATATTTATTATATACCTCGATTAGTTGCTTTGTACAAGGTTTTTTACTTTTTATTATGTCATCACCAAGGAGTACTGCAAACGGTTCATTTCCGATGTGTTTTTCAGCTTTTAATATTGCATCAGGAAGACCTTTTGGTTCTTTTTGTCTTATATAATGAACATCAGCAAGTGAAGAGATTTTTCTTATTTTTTCTAAAAGTTTTTCTTTTCCATCTTTTTTTAGACGCATATTTAGTTCAGGGCTGTCATCAAAGTAATCTTCAATTGATCTTTTTCCTCTACCAGTGATTATTATAACATCATCTATTCCTGATAATACTGCTTCTTCTACTACATAATGTATAGCAGGTACATTGATTAGGGGAAGCATTTCTTTTGGCATTGATTTAGTAACAGGTAAAAATCTTGTACCCATCCCTGCGGCTGGAATAACTGCTTTTTTAACTTTCATCTACCAACAAACTCCTTCATAGATTCTAGCGTTTTTTGCATTTTCTAATCTTCTGCCATCTATTACAATTTTTTCTGAAAAATCTAACTTTTTGAATTCATCCCATATTGTTGTGATTAGTACAGCATCTGAATTTAGAACCTCTTCAGCAGTCTTGCAATAAGTAATGTCTGGAAATAATTTTTTGAAGTTATCAACTGCTTTTGGATCATATGCTTTTACTTTTGCACCCTCTTTGATTAGTTTTTTAACAATTGGAATTGACCTACTATCTCTTATATCATCAGTGTTTGGTTTAAAAGAAAGTCCTAGTATTCCAATTGTTTTGCCTTTTAGATTTGGAATATGTTTTTTTAATAATTCAATTAATATTAGTGGTTGGTTATCATTAACTTTTTTGATACTATCAAGTATCAATGAATCCTGCTTGCTTTCTTCTGCCCAAGAAATTAAAGCATCAACATCTTTTGGAAAGCATGAACCACCCCATCCTATTCCAGAGTTTAGAAACGATCTACCAATTCTTTTGTCTAGGCCCATACCTTCTGCTACTTCATATGTATCAATATCTAGTTTTTTACAAAAATTACCTATCTCGTTTATAAAAGATATTTTTGTTGCAAGAAAACTATTGCTTGCATATTTTATCATTTCAGCAGCAGAAACTGTTGTTTTATATAATGGACAAGAGAAATCTGAGTAAAGCTGTTCTAAAAATTTAGTACTCTTCTGATCATTTGATCCTATTACTATACGATCTGGATTTAAAAAATCGTCAACAGCGATACCTTCACGTAAGAATTCAGGGTTCATCGCAAGACCAAAGTCAATTCCTGCTTTTTTATTTGAATATTTTTCTAAAATAGGACGTACAATATCTCTAGTTGTACCTGGAACAACTGTACTTTTTACTACAACTAAATGCCATCTTTTAAGATTTTTAAGTTGTTTTCCGATTTCTTCAGAAGATTCTTTTACATATTTTAGATTTATACTACCATCTTTTTTTGATGGAGTTCCAACACATATAAATGTAACATCAGAATTTTTTATTGCTTTATCGTAGTCAGTTGTTGCAGAGATATTTTCTTTATATTTTTTTAATAAAACATCAAGTTTTTCTTCATATATAGGTGAAATATTTTTATTTATCAAATCAACCTTTTCTTTGTCAATATCCACGCATATAACATTATTACCAAATTTAGCAAAACAGGCACCGGTTACAAGACCAACGTAACCTGTTCCGATAATTGATATGTTTTTTGCCATTGAGCCTTCTAATAAAGAAACCATTATTTATACTTCATTATCTAAATACTTTCTGAAAAATTGTTTTAATACAATAAAAATTAATAAATACCTTCCTTTTACTCTCTAAACATGCTTCCAAATTTTTTAATCGTTGGACCTCCAAAATCAGGAACAACTTCGTTACAAATTTATTTGGATAGACATCCAGATTTATATGTAACCGGCGAGGCACATTTTTTTAATAGCCATTATAAGAAAGGTATCGAATGGTATGAAGAATTTTTTAAAGATTATAATAACGAAAAATTAATTGGTGAAAAAACCCCGGCATATTTTTTCGAAAAAGAAGTGCCAAAGAGAGTGAAAAAATATTTACCAGATATAAAACTTATATTCATCTTTAGAGATCCTGTAAAACGGGCTTATTCTCAATATTGGCATAACGTTAGACATGGAAGAGAAGATTCGGATACCTTCGAAGATGCAATCGGATTTGGAAAAAAATTAAAATCTAAATATTTAGAGATAAGTAAATATGTAAAATATTTAAAAGAATGGGAAAAATATTTTCCGAAAAAAAATATGTTTTTTTTAACAATTGAAGAGATAAATCAAAAAAAATTAGAGGAAATCTTAGATTTTTTGGGTATAGATCATAAATTTGAATTTGGAGAACTTAAAAAATATAATATAGGAGGATCAATAAGAAGTAAAAAACTTGCAGAGATGACCCAGAGTAATTTTGTCAAAAAAATACCTTATCTTTCAGAATTTATAAAAAGAGGCTTAAATATGAAAAGAGGTAAAACGCCTCCTATGAACACAGATACTAGAAAAAAACTGCAAAAATTTTTTATAAAATACAACAATGAACTTGAAAAATTAACTGGGTTAGATACTAAAATTTGGAGAAAAAAATAATGAAGGAAGTAGTTTTTCATGTTGGTTTACATAGAACAGGGACGACTTTTTTACAAAGAAAAGTTTTTCCAAATATAAAAGAGATCGAGTTGTTTGGACAAGGAAATAAAAGATGGAATCCAAAAATTAAATTATCAGGAGAAAAAATTAATTTAATAAGCGATGAAAATCTTTCATTTGGTGGTGCTTCTTTTAGAGAAAATGTCAAATATAGCCCTAAGAAAAAAAGAAGAGAAATGGCTAAATTAATCAAGAACCTTTATCCAAATGCAAAAATAATTATAACTATTAGAAACAAAGACGACTGGGTTAAATCAATGTATGGTGAATATATAAAAAAAGGTGGATCTAAAAAATTTGATTACTGGTATAAACATATTTTAAAAAAAGAAACTCTCGAATTTGAGGAATACATATCATTTCTTAAGAAAATGTTTGATAAAGTATTGGTCTGTAATTTTGAGGATTTTAAAAATAACCCCGATATATTTCTAAATAAGATTTGTAATTTTATCGGTGTTAACGTTCCTGTATATGATTCAAAACCAATCGGTGTTAGACTTACAAAAAGTAAGATTAAATTTCTTAGAATTTACAACAAAATTTTCAAAACCAAATATATAAATGAGGGGATCCTGCCAAAATGTTTGAATCCATTAAATTGGTATTATGAATTTGACAGATAAAAAAAATTTAAAAAATAAGAATAAATATATTTTTTACCAAGGAAGTTTTAAATTAAGTCGAAAATAACTTTAATATAAATTTAACATAACGGCAAAAAAGATAAGTAATCGTTATAAATACACAGACTAGTTAATTATGATCAAAATTGGTGTTATCGGCGCTGGTGCTATGGGTAAAAATCACTCTCGTGTTTGCGCCGAGTTAGACAATATAGAATTGATTGGTGTTGTAGATAAGAATAAAAAAACAGCAAAAGAGATTGCTAAGCGATTTGATACATCTGCGTTTACAGATTACAAAGAATTAATAACTAAAATTGATGCAGCAATTGTTGCAACACCAACTTTTACACATTTTAATATTGCTATGGATTTACTAGATGCTGGTAAACATGTTTTAATTGAAAAACCAATATGTAATAATGCTGATAGATCAGAAAAAATTTTGGAAAAAGCTCAAAAGAATGGATTGAAAATTGCAGTGGGTCACATAGAGAGACATAACCCTGTTGTTAGTTTTGTAAAAAATGGTTTGGAAAAAAACAATTTCGGAGAACTTATTCATCTGAGCTCAAAAAGAGTGAGTAGTTTTCCGGGTAGAATAAAAGATGTAGGAGTTATTTTTGATTTTGGGGTTCATGACATAGATGTCATGCGGTATCTTGCCGGTGAAGTAAAATCTGTTTATGCTACATCCGGACGTTTTAATAGAGATATAGATTTCGAAGATCATGCAACAATTGTGTTGAATTTTGAAAATGGACTGTCTGGTACATTAGAGTTAAACTGGCTTACCCCAGTGAAAATCCGCAGACTTCAGTTGACCTGTTCAAAGAAATTTATAGAGATCGATTATATCAATCAATCTGTCGATATTAATTCAGCTTCTTTTGATAAAATAGATGAAATGAACTTATTTAATATACCTATCCATTATAAAAGAAATAGTATTAGTTTACAGAAAAGAGAACCATTAAAAAACGAAATTGAGGATTTTGTACATTGCATTGAAAAAAATCGCAGCCCGTTAGTCTCTGGTTATGATGGCATGATGGCTGTTAAAATTTCAGAAGCAGCAGTAAAGTCTTGCAATAAAAAAGAAAGAGTGAAGATTTTATGATTCACGAGTCAGCTTATGTTGAAGATAATGTAAAAATAGGAAAGGGAACTAACATCTGGCATTTTGTGCATGTTAGAAAAAATGCAAGGATTGGTAAAAACTGTAACATTGGAAAAAGTGTATACATTGATATCGGAGTTGTAATTGGTAATAAATGTAAGATTCAGAATTTTGCCACCTTATATAACGGACTTACTGTTGAAGACGATGTTTTTATCGGCCCTCATGTTTGTTTTACAAATGACCTTTTACCACGAGCGAAAATATGGAGCGATGATAAAGTTGTTAAAACACTTGTAAAAAAGGGCGCTTCAATTGGCGCTAATGCTACTGTTATATGTGGAGTTACAATTGGAAAAAACGCTATGGTAGGTGCTGGGTCTGTTGTAACAAAAAATGTACCAGGAAATGCAATTGTTTATGGTAACCCTGCAAAAATAAAAGGTTTTGTTTGTGAATGCGGAAAACAGCTTATTAATAAAAATGTTGAAAAAGAACATGTATTGTGTGTTTGTCCAAAATGTAATAAAGAATACAAAATTGATTCTAAAATATGGAGAGAGGTAGAATCTCAATGATTCCTATTGCTAAACCCTTAATCGGTGAAGAGGAAAAAAAAGCAGTGTCTAAAGTTTTGGATTCAGGAATGATTGCATGTGGCCCTGAAACAAAAGAATTCGAAGAAAAATTTGCTAAATATGTCGGTGTGAAACACGCAGTCGCTACAACATCTGGTACCACAGCACTTCATTTAGGACTTCTTTCAATTGGAATTGAAAAAGATGACGAGGTTATAGTTCCCTCTTTTTCATTTATTGCATCTGTAAATTCTATTCTTTTTTGTAATGCAAACCCTGTGTTTTGTGATGTTGACAAAAAAACATTTAACATTGATGCGAAAAAAATTGAAGGGCTTATAACCGATAAAACAAAGGCTATAATGCCTGTTCATCTTTATGGTCTTCCTGCGAATATGAAAGAAATACAGAAAATCGCTGATAATTATAATCTTTTAGTTATTGGTGATGCAGCTCAAGCACATGGTGCTTCAATAAATGGGAAAATGGTTGGGTCTTTTGGGAATCTTGAGTGCTTTTCCTTTTATCCTACAAAAAATATGACCACCGGTGAAGGTGGCATGGTAACAACAGATAATGATGATTTATTTGAAAAATTAGATTCAATTCATAATCATAGTCGTGTTAAAACACAATGGGGATATGAACATGATGGAGTAGGATATAACTATCGAATGACTGATATTGCCTCTGCAATTGGTCTTACTCAATTAAAAAAACTTCCGGTTTTTATTAAAAAAAGAAGAGAAAACGCAACTTTTTATGATAATAATCTTAAAAATGTTACTACACCCATATCTTTTGACAAAGCAAAACATGCATATCACCAGTATACAATTCAATACAAAGAGCGTAAAAAATTAATAGATAAAATGAAAAAAGAAAAAATCGGTTTTGGTATTTATTATCCCAAGCCATTACATTTTTACCCTCATCTTAAAAAATTTTCTCATTCAGATTTGAAAACTTCTGAGTATCTAGCAGAGGTTGCCCTTTCCTTACCTGTTCATCCAGGTTTAACAGAAAAAGATTTAGAAAAAGTTGTTTCTGTTATTAATGAGGTTTCCCAACACCAAGATAAATAAAACCAGCGTTTTCTACTGTTTTTTTATCGAAAGCGTTTCGGCCATCAATTAAAACTGGCGTATCCATTTTTTCTTTTAAGGATTCAAAGTTTATTTTGAGATAGTCTTTATGCTTGACCATTAAAATTACTGCATCAGCATCGTTAAGAGTTTTGTCTAAATCTTTTGTAGAGGGATACTCAAAATCTCTAACATATGGATCGTGAAGAACTGGTTTTGCATCTTTTGCCTTTAGTTTTTCAAAAACCTGTTTTGTTGGTGTGTTACGTGTATCATCAGAATTTTCAAGAAATGCTACTCCGAGAACCGCTATTTTTGCATTTTTAAGTTTCTTATTTTTTTGTTTCAACCCTTCAGTTAGTAAATCAACCATATGGTTTGGCATCCACATATTTAGTTTTCTACTTCCCACAATAACTTTAGGATCGACCTTAAAGTCTCCATATGTGTCTACTCCATATTTTAGTAACCAGGGATCTTTTGGAAGGCAATGTCCCCCCACTCCGGCTCCTGCAAAATGCATATTACGTATAGGATTTGCCGCGGGATTAGATGGATCATTAGGCAGGGTATTCACTAGCCCCCTAACTTTAAACACATCAACACCGAGACTTTCACACATTAACCCTACTTCATTAGCAAAAGCGATATTTACATCTCTATACGTATTTTCAACTACTTTAGCAACCTCAGCAGTAAGACTATCTGTCGGATGAAGCGTTGATTTTACAATATGTTTATACAGATCCATCGCTAGTTTTGTACTTTTCTTATCGATTCCTCCTATTATCCGAGGATAATTTTGTATGTTATGAAGCAATCTGCCCACCATAACTCGTTCATAAGAAAAGGTTAAAAAGAAATCTTTACCCGCTTTCATATCTGATTCTTTTTCAATAATTGGTTTTACAATATATCTTGTTGTTCCAGGAGCAACAGTCGATTCTATAACTACAAGTGCTCCTTTTTTTATATATTCACCAATTTTTTGACTTACCTCTTTAAGCGATTTGTAAAAAGGTATACCTTTTTCATCGGTTGGTGTTTGTACGTCTATAAGGATTACATCGGCATCTTTTATTTCTTTATAATCATCAGTCACCTTAAACGAGCCTTTCTCAACTACTTTTTTTATAAGTTCAGAAAGACCTGGTTCATCTCCACCGATTGGGTTCTTTCCTTTGTTGATAAAATCTATTTTCCAACCAGATCTCTTTGATCTTCGCTGAAGACCAACAACATTAAAACCTTTAACATCTGCAAAAAGTGCAGCTGCTGGAATCCCTACATAACCCATACCTATTACAACTATTTTTTTTGACATTCAAGTGGTGCATAAATAATATATTATTAAAATTTTTATCTGTTTTTTTATGAATAACTTGAGAATCATTATTGTTTTATAGTATATTTAGATTACAGCAGATTAGATATGAATATCTTAATGATATTAGCTAATCCGTTTACTCATGATCCTAGAGTTTACAATGAAGCAAAATCTCTCGTAAAAGCAGGACACAATATAACTGTTTTTGCTTGGGACAAAACAGGAAAAAATTCAAAATATGAAAAAAAAAATGGGATTAGTATTGTGAGAAGTTATAACTCTAAATTTATGAATATATTGCCATATGATATCTTTAGATTACATTGGTGGTGGAATAAAGGATATAATGATGCGTTAAAGTTGTTTAAGAAAAAAAAAATTGATGTTGTTCACTGTCACGATCTTTCGTCGCTTCCCATTGGTATGAAGCTTAAAAAGAAATTTGATATCAAAATTGTTTATGATGCTCATGAAATATGGGGATATATGGTTTCTCGCGATTTACCAAAAACATGGGCAGATTATTATCTTTGGAAAGAAAAAAGAATAGTAAAACACGTTGATTATATTATTACAGTAAATGAACCGTTGAAAGAGTATTTTGAAAAAATAGTTGATAAACCGATTACTATCATCATGAACGCAAAATCTCTACAAAGTAAAAAATATGAACCGCCACAAAATAAAATATTTACAGTTACTTATATCGGAGTGATAGGAAAATCAAGATTTTTAATAAAAATTGTAGACGCGATCAAGGAATTGAATGATGTTCATTGTATCATCGCAGGATATGGAAATAAAAAAAAGTATGTTGACGCGCTTAAAGAAAAATGTTCCCAAATTGATAATGTCGATTTTATTGGACGTATTTCTATGGAAGAAGTTATGCCAATGACAAAGAAATCAGATGCAGTTATTTGTTTATTTAATCCAATGGATAAAAATAGCAAAGTTGGTCTTCCTAACAAAGTTTTTGAAGCAATGGTTTCAGGTAGACCAATTATTGTTTCAAGAGATGTTTATTTAGGTAAGTTTGTAGAAAAAGAAAACATTGGAATAGCAGTAAAAAAAGATAAAAATTCATTAAAAAAATCAATAGTTAAATTAAGGGACAACCCAGATTTATGCAAAAAACTTGGTGAAAATGCTTTAAAATCTGCTATTAGAGAATATAACTGGGAAGTACAAGAAAAGAAATTGTTAAATATTTATGAAAGGTGGAAAAGTGAAAATTGTTAGTATTGTTGGAGCTCGGCCTCAGTTCATTAAATGTGCACCTGTATCAAAAGAGTCGCGAAAAGATCACAAAGAAATTATTGTTCATACAGGACAACATTATGATTATGAACTTTCAAAATCATTTTTTGAGGATTTGAATATTCCTAAACCGGATTACAACATAGGTATTGGTTCTGGGTCACATGGTAGACAGACAGGCGAAATGCTTATCGAAATTGAGAAGATTTTATTTTATGAAAAACCGGATTTCGTGTTGGTTTATGGTGATACTAATTCTACTTTGGCTGGTGCATTAGCTGCTACGAAGTTACATATTCCCCTTGGGCATGTTGAAGCAGGACTTCGTAGTTTTGATAGATCTATGCCTGAAGAGATAAACAGAGTGATTTCAGATCACACTTCTGATATTTTGTTTGTTCCAACAGATACCGGTGTTAAAAACTTACAAAAGGAAGGGATCGCTAAAGGTGTTTATAATGTTGGAGATGTGATGTATGATGCTTTACTTGATAATATTAGTATTGCTAGAAAAAAAACTGATATATTAAAAAAATTTGGTTTAAAAGAGAAGGAATATTTATTAGCCACGATTCATCGTCCGTCAAATACAGATAATAAAAAAAACCTTTCCAGTATCTTAAAAGCCTTTTCAGAAATCAATAGAAAAATTATATTTCCGATTCATCCTCGGACCGGGAAATTTATTGAAAAACACGGTTTAAAAGAAAAAATTGGAAAAAATATACTTATTATTAAACCACTAGGTTATCTTGATTTTATTACACTAGAAAAAAATGCCTATAAGATACTTACAGATTCAGGAGGTATTCAAAAAGAAGCTTATATGTTAAAGATTCCTTGCATAACTATGCGTGAAAATACTGAATGGGTTGAAACCGTAAAAGGAGGGTGGAATATTTTAGTTGGGGCAAATAAACAAAAAATTATTGATGCAATTAACAATTTTTTTCCAACAAGAAAACAGAAAGAATATTTTGGTAATGGTAATGCCAGTAGTAAAATAAAAGAGATTCTAGATAAATTTGAAAAAACTATATCTTAAATATATAGTATAATGTCACAAGGAAAATAGACATGAAAATTTGTATTGTAATTGGGAAAGATTATCCGCATACCGGCACATATAGAGAAGTTAAAGTTTTATTAAATAAAAAATACAAAATTGCAATTATTTCTAAAATTAGAAAGGATAATAATAAAAAAAAATACGAAGTATCAAATGGATTGATTATACATCGTATAAAATCAAAAGTTAAGAAAGAAAAAACAATATTTTTTAGGATAATCAGATTGATTCAAGAAAAAATAATGATTATAGATTTAGTTCGAAAAGAAAAACCAGGCGTTTTGCATTTTCAGGAATTAACAATGACAATGTTAGGTATATTTTTGAAAATCAGTTTAAGAAAGCCTCTAATTTTTGATATGAGAGAAAATTACCCCGAATTAACATGGCTTTCAAAAAAAAAGAAAACAAATTTACTGAAATTAAAGGTGGGTTTTTTAAAAATTTTTGAAAAAATTGCCTGTAAAATGTCTGACCATATATTAGTTGTAGTTGATGAATCAAAAGAGAGACTAGTAAATTTAGGAATAGAAGATAAAAAAATTACAGTTGTTATGAATTGCGAGATTAAAGAAAATTTCTCTGAAAACAAAATTAATATGAAATTAAAAAAAGATTTGGAAAGTAAATTTTCATCAAATTTTGTTTTTGGTTATATTGGAGGGTTTGGTTATCATAGAGGTTTAGATGTAGCAATAAAATCTTTAAGATACATAAAAAAAGAAATAAAAAATGCAAAGCTTATTATCGTTGGAAATGGGAAAAATTATAACGAACTTTTAGATTTGGTAAAAAAACTACATTTAGAGAACGATGTAATATTTACGGGGTTTGTCCCACATGATCATCTACCGACCTATGTTTCAATATTTGATATAGGTATAATCCCCCACATCTCAAATCCTCATGTTGATTCAACTATTCCAAATAAAATATGGCAATATATGTTAATGGAAAAACCGCAGGTGGTATCTAGTGCACCGCCACTTAAGAGAATAGCAACGAAAACAAAATGTGGTCTTGTCTTCAAATCAGGTGATTCAAAGTCTATGGCTGAAAAAATTATAACTCTTGCAAAAAATAGAAATTTAATGCAAGAATTAGGTAAAAATGGTAGAAATGCAGCGGTCAAGAGATACAATTGGGATAAAGAGTCAAAAAAACTAGTAGAAATATACAGAGAAATAGAAAAAAGGATATGCTAAAATGGAAAAAAAAACATTTGAACCGAAAGATTTGCAAAAAAAATTATGTATTATACTAGGTACTAGACCAGGTATTATAAAGATGGCGCCAATTATAAAAAAAGCAAAAGAATTGAAATATCCCTCGTTTGTAATACATGCAGGTCAGCATTATTCTCCTTCTCTTGATGATAAATTTTTTGAGGATTTAAAACTAGAAAAACCAAAATACAAGTTAGAGAACATCCGATATTGCAAGCTACATGGAGAACAAACTGCTGAGATGCTTAAGGGTATTGAAAAAATACTAATAAAAGAAAAACCAATGGTTGTTTTTGTTTGTGGAGACGCCAATTTTAATTTGGCAGGGGCTTTAGCTGCTAGAAAATTACACATGTTTCTTGGTCATGTAGAATCGGGTCTTAGAAGTGATGATTGGAGGATGCCTGAGGAACATAATAGAGTGATGATAGATCATATAGCTGATTTTTTATTCGCACCAACTAAAGAAGCCGCAGAGAACGCAAAAAAAGAAAAGGTAAAAGGAAAAATTTTGATTACTGGTAATACCATAGTAGATTCCGTCTACGAGAATAAAGATCTTGCTGAAAAACAGAGTAAAATTCTAGAAAGACTTGGAATAGATAAAGGTAAATATTTTGTACTTACCACACATCGCGAAGAGAATGTTGATTCTAAAGAAAAATTACAGAAAATCAAAAAATTTTTAGATAAAATAGAATCGGATTATAGAGATTATAAAGTTATTTTTCCGATTCATTATAGAACATTAAAAATGCTTAAAACTCATAATTTAAAAGATGACTTTTACAAGATAGATAATTTAAAGATAATCGAGCCGATTGGTTATATCGATTTTTTAAAATTATTGAGTAATTCAGCTTTAGTTATAACAGATTCAGGCGGTATACAAGAAGAATCGTGCATCTTAAGAATCCCTTGTGTTACAATTCGAGAGAATACGGAAAGACCCGAAACAATAGAAGTTGGAAGTAATATCATAGTAGGTCTAGAAACCGATTCAGTTATTAAGGGAATAGGGAAAATGATTAATAAGAAAAAAAATTGGAAAAATCCATTTGGAGATGGTAAAGCATCTACAAGAATGATAGCTACAGTAAGGAAATGCTTAGAGGAAAACTGAATAAAAAGTTTGATTTCATATTATTTTATTAATTTTGGTGTGACCATAATGAAACAGAAAAAAAGGGTTATAATTGGTATCGATGGGGTACCTTTTAGAATTTTAGATGAACTCTCAGATCAGGGGGTTATGAGAAATTTTAAAAATCTGAAAAGGGAGGGCGTTTTTAAAAAAATGGAATCATCATTACCTGAGATATCATCGGTATCATGGAGTTCGATAATTACTGGGAAAAATCCTGGCGAACATGGAATTTATGGTTTTACTGATATTTTGCCTGGTACATACACTATGTCTTTTCCAAATTATAAAAACTTAAAAGAAAAACCTTTCTGGGAGAAAGAAAAAGATAAAAAACATGTAATAATAAACGTACCAGCAACTTATCCTCCAAACAAAATCAATGGATTTATTGTATCAGGTTTCGTATCATTAGATATAAAAAAATCTGTTCAACCAGAAATTTATCTTAATATGTTAGAAGAAATGGATTACAAGATTGATGTCGATTCAAAAAAAGCACATAAATCTATTTCTATGTTTTTGAATAATTTGTTTAAAGTTCATGATAAGAGAATGGAGCTCTATAGAAAACTTTGGGAAAAAATTAACTGGGATACTTTTATGCTTGTTTTTACAGGATCTGATAGACTTGAGCATTTCTTGATCGATTCCTATGATAATCCAGATCATAAATTTCATAAGAATTTTTTAGAATATTTTAAGAAAATTGATGATGCTATTGGTGAAATAAACGAAAGGATGAATGAAGATGATTCTCTTTTTATGTTATCAGATCATGGTATGGAAAAGATAAATTATAATGTTAATTTGAATACTTTTTTAGAAAAAGAAGGTTTTTTAAAAATTGGTGACAAACCAAATAGAAGATATAATAACATAAAAAAGGAAAGTAAAGCTTTTGCTATGGATCCTTCTAGGATCTATTTTAACAAAATTGACAAATTTCCAAATGGAACAGTTAAAAAAAGTGATGAAAAAAGTTTGTCCACAGATTTAATCAGTGCTTTTAATAGTTTTAATAAGGATAATAAAAAAGTTATACAAAAAATTTATAAAAAAGAGGAGATTTACCATGGAAAACATCTTAACAAAGCACCAGACTTGGTATTACTTCCAAATTCTGGTTATAACTTGAGCGGAAGTATCGGGAAAAAAAAAGTATTTGAAAAACCGGGAGTGATAAAAGGTATGCATACTCAACCCGATGCTTTCTTATATGTTAAAAAGAATGAGAATAGGCAAATCATTCCAGATTATCCTAATGTAGAGGATCTAGATTCGATTATAAAAAAAGCCAAATAGGTGAGTAAATGGAAATGCACAATGCAGAAAAAACATGCTGGAATTGTCCTGCAGCAATTCTTAAAGGAAATGTAGATTTTAGATCATGCGGTCAATCTAAAGAAGAAATTAAAAAAAAGATGGAAGAAAATCCTGATTTTAATGTTGTTATTGAATGTAGTCGTCGTCCAGAACTAGGGCATTTTGAACCTATGATTACTTTTGAACAATGTTCAGAATGGAGAGAAACCAAGTACGGATTTATGCTAAAAAACATGCGGGTTATGATACTTGGAATAGATGGCTATCTGGGCTGGCCTTTAGCATTAAAACTTTGTAAACTTGGATGTAAAGTTAGTGGTGTTGATAATTATAAACGTAGAGATATGGTTATGGAAAAAGGGGCTCACACCGCAGTTCCTATACCTAAGATGACAGAACGACTTAAAGCAGCAGAAGAAAATGGTTTTCGAATTAATTTTCGTAGGATAGATATCCGTACGGAATTAGGGAAACTTAGGGAGTTTATGGAAGAAGTAAAACCAGAAGCTATAGTTCATTATGGTGAGATCCCTTCTGCACCATACAGCATGGTTGATGTAAAACACGCAATCGATGTCCAAGATAACAATACTCTTGGAACTCTAGGAGTTCTATTTGCTATGAAGGATATAGTACCAGAATCTTCAATGATTAAACTGGGTACCATGGGGGAATACGGTGCACCTCTTACTGGTCGTCCGTTATTTGAAGGTATGTTTCCAGCTGATGCAATACTCCAATGGGATGAACGCGAATGGAGTCTTGGAGGTGAAATGACACCAAGAAACCCAGCAAGCTTTTATCATGTTGGAAAAGTACAGGATACATATAATGTATATGAGGCTTGTAGATATTGGTGGCTTCGATCCTATGACATTATGCAAGGTGTAATATACGGGGTTCATACCAAAGAAATATCTAAAGATTCGCGTATCAGGACACGTTTTGATTTTGATGAATGGTTTGGAACAGTTATCAACCGTTTTGTAGCCCAAGCTATTATTGGTATTCCTTTGAGCATTTATGGTCGAGGTGAACAGATAAGAGGGTTTATAGGTCTTGAGGATGCAATGCAATGTATGATCCGCCTTATTGCTTCTCCTCCAGAACCAGGTCAATATGATGTGGTTAACCAAATTTCAGCAGTCTATCGTATTGTTGATCTCGCAGAAGCTGTAGCAGAAGTAGGTAAAGAATTTGGTCTAGATGTTAAAATTCAACGTCTTGAAAATCCTCGTGTTGAACCAGATCGCCATCCTTTTGAAGCTGTTTCAACAAAATTAGAAGAAGAATTTGGTCTTGAGCCAAAAGTCAAACTCAAAGAAGAATTAAGACGTATGTTTGAAGTTTTAACAGAACCTGAGGTCAAAAAACGTCTTCAGGAGAAAAAACATGTTGTTGCCCCTAAAACACGTTGGAATGGTGAAAAAAAGGAATCAGATGTTTTGGAAGAATATAGTCCGGGCAGTAAAGAGTTTGATAAACGATTAAAACAAAGGCTTGATAGAATAGATGGATGGGGAAGTGAATTAAGTGGAATTGAGGAAAAAAAACAAGAAAAAAAGAAAAAAGCTTGAAATAACTGATAAAGAATTTAAAAAAAAGGTTTTGGAATCTAAAAAACCGGTTCTTGTTATGTTTTGGGGTTCATGGTGCCCAGTTTGTAAAAGGACACAACCTATGATTGGAGAGATATCAGAAGAAAAGAATAATGAGTTTAAAATTTTTACTCTAAACGTTGATAGAAATCCACATATGGCAACTCATTATAATGTAATGGGAACTCCCAATTTTTGTATATTTAAAGATGGGCGATTAGTCAACCAAGATTTTGGTGCAAAATCTAAAAAACAGATTTTAGAAATGTTAGATAATATTTAAAAAGGAAAAAGTATGGAGAAACATGTATATAGTTTAGTTATACCCTGCCATAACGAAGAAAAAACCATAAATAGAGTCATAGAAAAATCTGAAACCTTGGTTGACGAGATGATAATTGTAAATGATTGTAGCAAAGATAAAACTCAGGAAATATTAAGGAACCAAGATAATATCATTTTGATAGAAAACAAAAAAAGAATAGGACAGGAAAAAAGCATAGAAAAAGGAATAAAAAAAGTAAGAGGCGATATAATAATAACAATGGATGCAGATATGGAACATGATCCTTTAGATATTCACCATTTTAAAAATTATTTTATCAAAAATAAGTTTGATCTAATTATTGGCAAAAGAAGCGTCATACCAAGAAAAGGTGAAAAAAAATTAAATAAGTTATTTGAAGAGAAATACAAGATAACTGATGTAATGAATGGTTTTAGATTGTTTAAAAAAAAATTATATGACGAAATTGGTTTTTATTATAAGAATAATTATTATGGTCTAGATTTTTTAATGGAAGCTTTAAAGAAATATGAAGTTGGGCAAATTGAAATATCAGATAGAAAAAGAAGAAATGATCCCAGAATAGGTTCAGATGAAAGAATCAATGATGAACTTGAAGAGATAATTTCATATGTAAAAAAGAGTTTTAGAAATGAAAAATAAAAAAATATTAATTACAGGCGGATACGGATTTGTAGGAGTTAACTTAGTTAGATACATACTTGATAAGACTAATTGGGAAATCTGGATTTTGGATAATTTAAAATCCGGGAAAAAAGAATATTTAAAAGATGTTTCTTCCCATAGAATTAATTTTATTAAAGGGGATATTAGAAATATAGATGATATAAAAAAAACAATTGTAGATTGTAATTTTGTGGTAAATCTTGCTGCTCAAGTTGGTGTCATTCCCTCAATAGAAGATCCTTTTTTCGATATGGATGTAAATATTAACGGAACAGTTAATCTTCTATATCTATCAAAAGAAAATGGAGTTGAAAAGTTTATTCAGGCATCTTCTGCTGCTCCATTAGGTGAACAGAAAATGCCCTTAAATGAAAATAAAATTCCTAAACCGCTTTCTCCATATGGTGCAAGTAAACTTGCAGGTGAAGGTTATTGCAGCGCTTTTTCTGAATCTTTTGATTTGAAAACTGTAGTTTTACGTTTTTCAAATGTTTATGGCCCGTATAGTAAACATAAAAATAGTGTGATACCTCTATTTATACGTCAGATAATGAATGGTGAAACCTTGACAATATACGGAGATGGAAATCAAACACGTGATTTCGTATATGTTACTGATATATGTCAGGGTATTTTATTAAGCTTAAAAGAAAAACTTACAGATAACTTTAATATGTTTCAGTTAGGGACAGGAAAGGAAATATCTATAGACCATCTTCTCTACATATTAAGAGATATATTTAAAAATAAAAAAATTACTATATATCACACAAAAAAAAGAAAAGGAGAAATTAGAAAAAATTATACTGAAATCAATAGAGCCAGCAAACTTATTAGCTATAAACCTAGAATATCCTTCGAAGATGGATTGAGATATACAATTGATTGGTTTAATAGAATTTAAAAAAATAACAAATATTTTAGAATAATGCCATAAATGATAAATAATAGAGAAACATACAAATACCGAACTTAAGAGGGGATTAAATTGAGTGGATTAGGTTTATTCAAATCTGTTAATCCTGAAATGGATTATCCAGAAAATGTAAGAAAAATCATGAAGACTTATAATTATGTAAGAGAGTATAATATCTATTCAACCTATATAGAAAAATTAAAAAGATTTCATAATAAACATGAGGGCGAAAGATGTATATTAATTGGTACCGGGCCTTCTCTTCAAAAAACGGATTTTTCATTAATTAGAAATGAGATATTGTATGGAGTAAATACTTTTTTTAAAGGTTTAGAAAAATACAATGTCAAATGCAGATATTGGACTGTGATAGATAGAGATGTTTTTAATAAACATTATGAATCTCTATTAAATATTGACACAACATTTTTTCTTAGCGGTACAGCAGTGAGAGATTACATTAGTAATAAAGAGAAATATCAAAAAAACGCAAAAAATGAACCTATTTTAATAAGAAATTACGATGGTATAAGAAATTATAATCATAAGGATTGGGGAGATATCAGAAAAGGTTTATATTCAGCAGGTAATGTAATGCCTAGATGCCTCCAAATAGCATATTATCTAGGTTTTAAAGAAGTTTATCTTATAGGTTGTGATTGTAGTTATAGCGGAGGGAGACATCATCATTTTGATGGAGAGAAATATGATTTTCAGTATAATGGAACTGAAGGAAAAGAATTTTTGAAAGAAGAAAAACAACATTGGTCAAAAGTTTTTAATTCATATAGAATTTGTAAAAAAGCATATGAAAAAGACAATAGAAAAATTTATAATGCAACTCCTGGAGGGGAATTGGAAGTATTTGAACGTAAAAAACTAGAAGAAGTATTTTAAAATACTGTTAGATTAGAGGCGCAAAAAGTGAAAATTGTAAGATTCAAAGATAATAAAGAACATAAATATTGGGGAATTATTGAAAATAATAAAATAATAAAGTTAAATAAATCACCATTTAATAGAGTCATAAAAACTAGTAAAAAGTATAGTATAAGTGAAATAGAAATTCTCCCACCCTCAATTCCAACAAAAATTATTGGTCTTGGATTATGTTTTAAAGATTCTTATCCAAATGGCAGATATCCAGATGAACCAATTCTTTTTTTAAAAGGAACAAACACTTTAATAGGGCATCAACAAAATATTATCTATCCAAATTTTATTGAATTTGCATGGATGGAAGCAGAATTAGCAATAGTGATAAAAAAAACTTGTAAACGTATCGCCCCTACAGATGCGAACGATTACATTTTAGGTTTCACAATCGCAAATGACATCACCGCCCAAAATATTAGAGAACTTGATCATCATTTGGCAAGATCAAAATCTTGTGATACTTTTTGTCCCGTTGGCCCGCATTTAGAAACGGAGCTGGATACTTCAGATATCGAATTTTGTTCTTGGTTGAATGGAAAAAAAATACAACATGCAAATACTAAAGATAGGATTTTCACAGATCCAGAAATTTTATCAATAGTTTCTAAATTAATAACGCTCTATCCAGGAGATATAATTTTAACTGGGACTCATCCGGGTTCCCCCCCAGGTAAAATAATGGAAAAAGGTATAATAAAAAGTGGTGATAATATCAAAATAAAGTTTGATGGGATAGGGACCTTAAAAAATGAAGTAATTGCTGAGAATTAAAAAAGGAGGGATAAATTTGAAGATTGTAGTAGGAATTCCCGCAAGAATGGGTTCTTCACGTTTTCCGGGTAAACCATTGTGTGATATATTGGGATCCCCCATGATAGAACACGTATATAAAAGATGCTTATTGGCAAAGTCGGTAGATGAAGTATTTGTTGCTACTTGTGATAAAGAAATAGAAGAAAAAGTAAAAGAATTTAATGGCAAATCAATCATGACAAAAAAAAATATTAGCAGACCCGGATTAAGAGTTGCTGAAGCTTGTAAAAAATTGAAACTTAATAATGAGGATATTGTTGTTATTGCCCAAGGAGATGAACCATTAGTGTATCCTGATATGATAGATGTTGCAGTTGAACCTTTGATTAAGGATAACACAGTATTCTGTGTAAATCTAGCAAGAGAAGCAACAGAAAATGAATGGAAAGACACTAACGAAATAAAAGTTGTTACAGATCTCCAAAATAATGCAATATACATGTCACGTAGTCCAATACCCTCCAATACTAGGGGTAAGATTAAAGAAAGATTAAAACAAGTATGCGTCATGCCGTTTAAGAAGAAAAATTTAGTGGAATTTCAAAATCTAAATCCTACACCTTTAGAAATTGTTGAATCTATAGAAATGCTTAGAGCAATTGAACATGGTTATAAAGTTCGTATTGTAAAAACTAATTTCTTAACTAAATCTGTTGACACTGAAAAAGATAGAAAAGATGTAGAGAAGTTAATGAAAAAAGACCAAATATTTAATAAGTACATCAAGAGGAAATAAAAGATGAAAAATAACTATCTGAAAAAAAAATTATTTGAAGGGAAAAATGTTTTTGGTACATGGGCCATGATTTCTTCACATATCACAATTGATATAATAGCTTCAACTAGTCTAGATTTTGTAATTATTGATATGGAACACGGAACAATGTCTTTTGAGACTGTAGAAAAAATGGTAGATTCCGCTAAATTAAGAGGAGCTGCCCCAATAATTAGAGTTGAAAATAAAGAAGAAAACAATTTATTGAAAGCCCTTGAAACAGATCCATCAGGTATTATGGTCCCACATATAAAAAATAAGAAAGAAGCAGAAAAAGTTGTTAGTGCATGTAAATATCATCCTAAAGGAAAAAGAGGTTTATCACCGTATACAAAAGTCCATGATTATTCACATGATGATATTACAGATAAATTAAATTTAACAAATAAAAACACACTTGTAGGGGTCCTAGTTGAAGGAAAAAGCGGTATTGAGAATATCAATGAAATCTCAAAAGTTAGCGGATTAGATTTGATATATATGGGTATTTACGATATATCTCAATCGATTGGAAAACCAGGAGATTTATACGATAATGAAGTTATATCAATGCAAAAAAAATGTGTAAATATAATAAAAAGTAATAATAAATTTGCAGGTTCATTTGCAAAAAATTTTGATTACGTAGATATATTATATAAAAGTGGTTTTCAATTTATTGCATATCTTGTAGATTGCAACATTTTAAGACAGGGATATATTAATTTTATGCAATATGTAAATGATAAGCTAGAATAGATATCTAAATTTGGTGATATTCATTGAAAAAAGATATATTGATTTCAAGTCGATCATTCGGAAAGGTAAATTCGGAAGCCGTTAATTTATTAAAAAAAGAAGGCTTTAAAGTTATAGTCAACGAAGAAGGAAAGAAATTAACAGAAAATAAAATTTTAAAAATCATCGACAATAATAACATTGTAGGTATAATAGCCGGAACAGAAAAAATAAGCAAAAAAATCATTGATAGCGCAAAAGATCTAAGCGTGATTTCGAGATATGGTGTAGGACTAGATAATGTTGATTTGAAATATGCTGAAAAAAAAAATATTCTGGTCTTCAATACTCCTGAAGCTCCATCTATATCAGTAGCAGAATTAACCTTAACTATGATTTTGAATTTGATTAAGAAAATTAATAAATTAGATAAAAAATTAAAAGATGGTAACTGGCATCCTGAATTAGGTTATTTATTGAGTAATAAAACTATAGGAATTCTAGGACTTGGTCGGATAGGAAAAAAACTAGTAGAATTTCTATTTCCATTCAATGTAAATATTTTAGTTTATGATACAAAACCAGATAACTTATTTATATCAAAATGGAATTTGAAAAAAGTAAGTTTTGAAAGATTAATCAAAGAGAGTGATGTTATTTCTCTACATTTACCTCTTTCTGAAAAAACAAAATATTTAATCGATAAAAAAGAGTTATCAATGATGAAAAAAAATGCAATCTTGATTAATACTTCTAGAGGAGGCATAGTAAACGAAGAAGCTTTGTACAATTCATTAAAAAATGATCAAATATACGGTGCAGCAATTGATGCTTTTGAGAATGAACCTGATATAGGTAAATTAAAAAATATTGATAATATTATTCTTACACCCCATATTGGTACCTTTACTGTCGAGACAAGAAAGGATATGGAAATTGAATCAGTAAATAATCTTATTGGTGGACTTAAGAAAAGAGGGATATTATGAAGGTTATTGTTTTTGGAGGAGCAGGATTTTTAGGAAGTCATACAGCAGACGAACTAACTGAAAATGGATATGATGTAAAAGTTTTTGATATTAAAAAATCACCTTATATAAGAAAGAAACAAAAAATGGTCATTGGAGATATTTTAGACAGGAAAGCAGTAAATAATGCTATTAAAAATTGTGACATAGTTTATAATTTTGCAGGAATGGCAGATTTAGATGAATCATATAAGAAACCTTTGGAAACTATTGAAAATAATATTTTAGGAAATACAAATATTTTAGAAGCATGCAGAAATAGTAACGTAAAACGTTATGTATTTGCAAGTACTGTTTATGTTTATAGCGACAAAGGTTCTTTTTACAGTACTAGTAAAAAGGCTTGTGAATTAATTATTGAAAATTATGGAGAATCATTTAACCTCCCATACACTATACTTAGATATGGTTCATTATATGGTACAAGAGCTAAGGATAATAATTGGATTAGAAAAATTATAAAACAAGCATTAAAAGAGAAAAAAATTACTAGACATGGAGATGGTAAAGAAATAAGAGAGTATATAAACGTAAAGGATGCAGCAAAGCTTAGCGTTAAAATCCTTTCAAAAGAATATGAAAACAGAAATGTTACTATAACTGGTAATAAATCTTTGAGGATAAGAGATCTTCATATCATGGTAAAAGAAATCCTTGGTAACGACATTAAATTAGAATTTCTTCCCTCAGTATCAGATACTCATTATGAAATCACCCCCTACACTTTTAAACCTAAGGTTGCTAAAAAACTCACTAACAATGAATATTACGATCTTGGCCAAGGTATAATTGAGTGTATATATGAGATAAAAAAAGAATTAGATTTAAATGATGAAAAAGGTTAAAATGGTAAAAAATTATGTTTATTTTTTTATCACATAAAATTGACAGTGATACCCCAGTCTATGGTGGAAAAGAAGGTTTTATATCAAAATCAACTAGTTCAATTAAGAATGGCGATAATGCAAATACATCCAATTGGAGTTTCCCAAATCATATTGGGACTCATATTGATTTTCCATATCATTTTTATGATAAAGGACAAACAATCGAAGATTTCTCTCCAGATCTATTTATATATAAAGAAAAAGACATTCAATTATTAGAATTCGATCTACCAAAAAATAAATTATTAATAAAACCAGATTATCTAAAAGAAGGTAGATTAAATACTAATTCAAAAATTATTTTATTAAAAACTGGGGCAGATAGTTATAGAAAAAAAGAAAAGTTCTGGAAATATAATCCAGGAATTAGTGTCGAAATGGCTAAATGGATTCAAAATACTTTTCAATCATTACAACTTATTGGTATAGACAGTATTTCTATTTCTTCGTGGCAACATAGAGAGATTGGAAGAAAAGTTCATAAAATTTTTTTAAATCCAAAAAATCCTATTCTATTGGTAGAAGATATGAATTTATCAAAAGTAAATAAAAAAACTCAAATTCGTATGATTATAATTGCTCCAATGAGAGTATCTCATGCAAATGGATGTCCCTGTACTGTTCTAGCTGAGGTGAATACAAATAGATGAAAAACCAATCATTAAAAGATATTAATTTAAATGAAATCAAAGCAATCATTTTTGATTTTGATGGAGTACTTGCAGAATCAATGAACGTCAAAACAGAAGCTTTTGCTAAACTGTTTGAAAAATTTGGATCTGAGATTGTTGAAAAAGTAGTTAAGCATCACATAGAAAACGGTGGAATTTCGAGATACAAAAAAATCAGATATTATTATTCAGAATATCTTAATAAAAAACTAGATGAAGAAGAAGTTAATAAAATTGCTAAAGATTTTTCAAAACTAGTACTTGAAAGAGTTATTAAATCTGCGTGGGTACCAGGAGCAAAAGAATTTTTAGATAAAAATTTTAAAAAAATAGATTTTTTTGTTGCATCTGGCACTCCTCAAGAAGAACTAAATCTAATCATTGAAAAAAGGAACATGAATAAATATTTCAAAAAAGTTTATGGAACACCAAAAACTAAACCTGAAATTATTAAAAAAATAATTAGAGAAAATAAATACGACTGTAAAAAAATAATCTTTATAGGTGATACTCTTTCAGACTGCAAGGACGCTGAAAAAACTAAAATTATCTTTCTTGGAAGAGTCACGACGAAAGATAATTCTTTTTTTCCTGAAGAAGTCATAACTTTCGAAAATTTTAAAGAATTGATTTAATATAAAATAGTAATTTATACTGAAAAAAAGGATAACATTAATAACTTATCATTAAATATGATATTTACCTACATTACTAGTAGATAATGAGAAAAATCTGGGGTGGTATGTATTCCAAAGATACTTAGTTTAATTAGAAAGTATATAACATCATTTATTTCAGAACTGAAAGGAGATAAAAAAAATAAAGAGAGACCAATGATAAGTTATATTAAGGAAAATTATAGTAAAAACAATTTAAAAGGTGTAGAGATTGGTGTCAGAGATGGGGGAAACGCATTATCTATTATGAAAACATTAGATATAAATAAATTAATACTTGTAGATCCATATGAGCAGTATACAGAAAATGAGAAAAATTGGGATTCAGAAAAACAAAAGAAATATTACAATGAAGCAAAGAAAAATTTGAAAGATTTTAAAGATAAAATTTATTTCGTTAAAAAAAAATCCGAAGAAGCAGCTCCAATTATTGATGATGAATTAGATTTTGTTTATATCGATGGGGGACATGATTTTGAAAACGTCAAAAAGGATATTGAAAAATGGTTTCCAAAAGTTAAAAAGGGAGGAATAATAGGCGGGCATGATTTTAAATCAAAATATCTTGGTTTAACAAAAGCCGTTAATCAATTTGTTGAAAAAAATGGTTACAATCTTATGGGAGATGATACAGATTGGTGGATTATAAAATAAAAGAGGTGAAAAGTAGTTGGTTAAATTTGAATTTAAAGATTTAGTTATTTTTTTTAATATACGTCGGAGTAAACGACTTAGAGAACGTGGTATGACTCGTTTTCTCAGAGAACACTATCAAAATAAAAAAGAGGATAGTTTGTTAGGTGCTGAGATTGGAGTTTATAAGGGTTTGAACGCTTTGAATATGCTCAGTAATCTCAATATTGATAAATTATTTTTAATTGATCCTTTCATTATGGATAAAAGCTACAAAGAAAGTTTTGGTAATGAACTACCTGTTGACGAAAATATTTTTGTTGAAGCTAAAAAAAATCTTAGTTATTTTAGTGATAAAGTATCGTGGATTAAGGATTTTTCTTATAATGCTATTGACAAAGTTTCTAATGGTTTAGATTTTGTATACATTGATGGTAATCATACTTATAAATATGTGAAACAAGATATTGAATTATATTATACTAAATTAAAAACCGGCGGGGTTATAGGAGGGGATAACTTTGAAGCAACTTATTCAGATGTCCCTCGTGCTGTTTTAGAATTTGTTGATAATGAAGATTTATGTTTGTATGGCGAAGGAAAAGATTGGTGGGTTGTTAAAAAATAAATTTGAGGGGATGTATTTGGAATTTAGTGGTTTTTTAAACGAGCGTGTGTTGGAGTATCAGTATGCTCTAAAAAAAATTATTGGATTATAAATCCTATCGGGTTTTAGATGTTGGTTCTGGTAACGGTGTGTTCCCAAGGGTTTTGAATTATTGTCATTTTGATGTAAGTGCTGTTGATAAGAAACCAAGAACCAATGGACTTTTTTAAAAAAATATAAAAGTTTTTTTCCGGTCAAGTATATGGATGCTTCTAATCTCAAATATAATAAAAATTTTTTCGATGCTGTAACATGTATCAGTGCTTTGGAACATATGCCAGATTATAATAAGGCTGTAGAAGAGATGGTTAGTGTTGTCAAAAAAACGGGGTTCTTATTTTGACTTTCCCATTTACATATAATAAATATTGTAAAGATGTTGCAAGTTTATCTAGTTGTAGTGTTAAAAAAGAACGTGATTATATCACTCAGTCCTTTAACAAAGAGGTTATAAATAGGTGGTGTAAATTGTTTAATTTAGAAATAATTGATAATTGTTTTTTTAATCAATGGGATGGTCATTTCTGATTATCTGGTAATAGAAAAAAGACTCCTGTGTTATGTTCTAAAGAAAATAGTAATTATGCTTGTTTTACTTTTTTAAAATCGGGTAATGGATTATGATTTTTTTATAGATTTTGAATCGTTTTTTTGATTTTTGGCATCCATTGCAAAAGAAAAATAAAAAAGACTTATCTCAAAATCAAAAAAGAATACTTATAAGTATAATGAAATCATTTTCACAAGAAAACAGATTGGAAGGATTAGAGCAAGTAAATAGACTTTTTTACCAACTGATTCACGATAAACAACAATTACGTGCAAACCTTTCAACTAACCTTTGCACGCAAAAACTGTCAGTTACCCGCCATCTTTCACACGCAAAAGATGGCAGTCAGACCAGTTAGCCAGCCGCAGATCATATTTATGCAAACATTACTTCCAACAGAAGAAAAAACCATTCATCAACAACCAAAAAAACACATAAAAAACAACTAAAAACACCTATTGACTCATCCAAACTAAAAAAATTCCTACCTCCAAAGCAAACACTGCAAAACCTGTCAGTTTACCATTCATTTTTTGCAAAGGGTGTTAGGTGAATTACGTGCAAACGTTGTCAGTTTTCCATTTAGTTTTCCATTTATTTTTCGCGGGGGGTACCAGCTAAATTACGTGCAAAGGAAAAAAAGCTCTGAGCTTGATTTAGGTTAAACGACTAACTATTTTCTTCTTTAAAACTTTACGCTTTCTTAAATTTTCTATCCCAAGATAAGAAAACTCTTTTTCTGCGTTGTTTACTAGATCAATAAGCCTTTTTTTATAATCTGTTAAACCATATCTATGTAAAAGCCTTGAATACTGCTTTATATCAATATCCCCATTTATAAGAATATTTAAAATATCTACTCTATCTTTTTGACCCTTTACTGAATGATATCTATCTTTTTCTGCACCCTGCTTCAGAATTAACAAGGCACTTGATTGCAGTACATCAATTCCCTCAATTGATACGGTATATTTTTTTAATTCATCTACCGGTAGAGGAAGATCAGAAAAATATGGTACATAAATATCAACAGATATTTCATCTATTACTATCTCATATTTTTTCAAATGCTGATTTTTCTTAAGATCATACCTTGTCTTAAATTCTTCCAAGATTTCAAAATCTATTACTATGTCAATATCTTTACTTTTAATTGACTCGGTGTGAAGATATGATGCCCATCCTCCAATTAGTATGAAACGATGTTTTTTATTGAGGGCTAAAAGAACATTCCAACTTTTATCAACTACTCTATCATTCCAAAATTCCATCTATAATAACTCCTAAAGATCTTATAAATTCCTGGGCATACCAGGTACCCATATTCCATAAATCTACATACATCTGAGCAATAGGTACTTCTTTGAACTTTTCAAGATGAAAATCTGTTTTTAGGACAAAAATATTGTTTTTACCTTTTTTTAAAGGAAATCTTTCTTTTATTAATTCCAATGTCTTTGAATAAACATAGACTTCAGAGTACCCTGCAGGTGGTTCACCATAACGATGTTTAAAAGCAGAATATGATGTAAAAAGACACGGAGGCATCATATTTTCTATGGTCCGTATATTTTCATCTGAGTGAGTCTGGTAGATTATATCATTTTCTATTTTCCGCAAAGATGCCCAGTAAATTAAAATTTTTTTAACATCAAGAACAATAAACTTCCTTGGTTTTTTTTCTATACTATTCATACGCTCTAATGTATTTAAAGCATAGTTTACATTACCAATAGATATGTTGCATCTTTTCGATAATGATTTTTGGGTAAACTCCCAATTTTTATGTTCTAATACCTGATATAGGATTTCGCGGTATACTCTTTCAATTTTTTTCATAATAACATACTCGTTTCAATATATGTAATAACTTCTTTATAAATGTTTCAAAAAAATTTGAAACAACTAGTTAAGATTTTTTTTAAACTGTGTCACCTGTAACACATATTTATTATTACCATTGGAAAACTTAAGTAGTATCAAATAATACTAATATCAATTGATATATTTTATATGAATTTTATTTCAGGACACCTACATAGTTTAACCAGAAAAAATATTTTTAAAATATTAAAAAAACAAACAAAAAAGAAAGAATACTTATAAGTATAAGGAATTTATTTTCACAAGAAAACAGATTGGAAGGATTAGAGCAAGTAAATAGACTTTTTTACCAACTGATTCACGATAAACAACAATTACGTGCAAACCTTTCAACTAACCTTTACACGCAAAAACTGTCAGTTACCCGCCATCTTTCACACGCAAAAGATGGCAGTTAGACCAGTTAGCCAGTCGCAGATCATATTTATGCAAACATTACTTCCAACAGAAGAAAAAACCATCCATAAACACTCAAAAAAACACATAAAAAACAACTAAAAACACCTATTGACTCAACCAAACTAAAAAAATTCCTACCTCCAAAGCAAACACTGCAAAACCTGTCAGTTTCCCCATCATTTTTTGCAAAAGGTGTCAGCTGAATTACGTGCAAAAGTTGTCTGATGACATTCATCTAAACAGCCATTGTATACACGTATAAATTGTCAGCTAATATTTCTTGTAAAAGTCTTTTCTTTACATGCAACACCTGCCTGTTTTTTTACCAATTTTTTTTTCTAAATGATCGCATTTATACTACATTTACTTAAAAATCATATGATATAATACATAAACTATTTTAATCATAAAATACCATATTTTTCCAGTAATAAATTTCTATATTAAAGGTGAAAAACTAGTATGAACTGTCCATATTGCAATTCAGATAAAAATTGCAGCAAAGCAGGTTTAAGACACACACATCAGGGACTTATACAAAAATACTACTGTAAAAAATGCTATAAATATTTCTCAGATAAAGACCAAGCATATACACAATATCCTCTGAAAGTAATAATATACACACTTCAAAACTACAACAAAGGATATCCTGTGAAAAAAATAAAAACACTTACAGGAAAAAAATATCGTTACTCTCCACCCCTACGAACTATTTACTCCTGGATAGATAAATATCAAAGCACACTTACTTTTCTTAAACTCAGAAAACAATACACAGTTGAACCTAGTAATCTAGTTAGCATACAGCGATTCCATCATCAACAAATATATCCATTTACCTATCATCATCTAAAACTCAATCTAAATAGTAAGCAATTCCCGCAACTCAGAAGATATATTAATTGGGTTGAACGAAGCCTTCCTACAACTATATTTCTTAGTGGCCCACGTGCTTCACAATGTAGTGCTTGCAAAAAAATCAAAACTAAACCCAAAAGATCTATTGCACCAGAGCTTACTAGACTTGCCCTAACTCTTCAAGGTAAAAAACAATCAGCTCATGAAACCGTTGAACAATTCTTTCTATACAATGATTCAACAACCATTTGTACAGAACTACCAGTTTTTCTAAATCCAAAGGAAACAACCGAATTTAACATTGATACACCAATAACAGGGCATATTGATCTTGTGCAAATACGAAACAAAAAAGTATATATTATGGATTATAAACCAAATCTTCGCCATCCGGAAAAATTCGGTGGACAACTAACAGCGTACAAACAAGCAATACACCATAGAACACAAATCCCAGAAGATAATATTATCACTTCTGTATTTAATGAATATCAGTACTATGAATTTGATTAAAAAAAATATGTAGCTAACAAAACAAAATCTGGCTTTTTAGGTCAAATATTTTTAGCGAAAAGATATACATACACAGGGATTGTATCATCCTCAAAAACACTTTTGGACAACAAAACATATTTTTTAAAAAATCGTTTATTTAAAAAGTCTTCTCTGGAAACATTATTCTGATATTTGACTTCAACACCTTTTTTTTCATTTTCTTGAAGATTAACCACAAAATCAGTCTCTTTTTTTACTTTTGTAAAAAAAACATCAGAAAGCATATCTTTATTTCTTATTTTTGAGCCGACAATTCCTTCGACGATTTTATCTTTATCAACAGGGATGTTTAATCTTTCAGAAAACATATGTAAAATAAATGTATCAAAAAAATATATTTTTTTGTTTTTGTTAAAATCGATTTTGTTTTCACCAATATTAAAAAAGTAGCATGGAAAGACTACAAGAAGATTGGATAACAATTCTATATATGAACTTATAGTGACATGGCTTTTAACAGATGATCTTTTTGCAAGTGAATCCCAACTAACCGATGTGGTGTAGCAAGTTAAAATACTTTTGATGATTTCTTTTAACGTTTGTTCGTTTTTTCCTTCTTTTAAAATGTCTCCTATAATCCAGGAGTAATAAAGGTTATAGATATAACTTGGAATTTCTTCATGTTTTTGGTATTCATTTATAACTAAAGGTATGCCGCCGGTTATCAAATATTTTTCAAAAAGGATTTTTAATTTATCATTTTGATATTTTAGTTGTTTAACTGTTTCATGTTTATGTTTTTTAAACCAATCTGGCTTTATAAGTTTGACATATTCTCTGAAAGAAAGAGGCATCAGAAACAGGTCTTTTCCATGTTTTCCACGTCGTCCTGGAAGTCTCTCTGTACCTTTTTTTAGATCAATAACGTTGGAGCCGGTTAGAATGTAACATGCATTAGGTAAAAGATCTGTGTCTACAGCAAATTTTATTGCTTTCTGCCAGTTTTCAACACCAGTGATTTCATCTAATAAGATATATTCTGGTTTTGCATCTTTTACGTTACAAAAATCAGCATATTCTTTGAGAAGTGATAAAAGATCATCTTTTGAAGTAAGGTTGTCACATGTCCAATAGAAAATATTTTCTTTGTCAACCGTTTGTAGTTTTTGTTTGATTAACTGCTTTAAAAAAGTTGTTTTTCCTATCTGACGGGGTCCTCGTATGGTATATATGTTACCTGGTTTAAATTCCTTGTTTAGAAGTGGTGTATGGTAAATATACTTAAAATTTTTTACTTCGTTGAGATGTTTATCAAGTTTTATAGCTTGTTTATCTTCCCACCATGGATTCAAAAAACTAAGGTTCATACTGTTAATGGTAATAACAGCTCATTTATAAAGATTGTGTTATTATTAATATCAAAACATTCAAAATTTAAATGGCTTGAAAAACAACATGAAAACCAATAAAACCTGCACTACCTGTTATAAGTATACTCCTAAGAGAGGAATTCTAAAAAGGTTATTTAGTAATATCGATTCAAAACAAAAACAAGTTTACAGATTATCCAAAGCAAGTGTATAGCAATTACTAGTTTTCATTCTTTCTAAGAAAGAAAAATAAACAATCATGATCGTTTTCTAAAAAACAAACATTAACATTTCTTTATCAGTTACCACTTCACCAAATCGAAACACACCAATCAATCGCAAATTACGTGCAAAGAGTGTCTGTTACCAACCATCCTTCACGTGCAAAAGATGACAGGTAGACCACCACAGACAATATTTATCCAAACATTACTTCCAACAGAAAAAAAACCATTCATCAACAACCAAAAAAACACATAAAAAACACCTAAAAACATCTAAAAACACCTATTGGCTCAACCAAACTAAAAAAATCTCCGGCTTCCAAGCAAACCCTGCAAAGGATGTCTGTTTCCCCATCGTTTTTTGCAAAAGGTGTTAGGTGAATTACGCGCGAAAGGTGTCTGGTGGCAATCATCTCAACGACCATCCCAACAGCCATTATTCGCATACAAAACCTATCAGGCAGTTCTCATCCTTTTCGTGTTATTTCAGGATTATTTCGGAATTATTTCGGAATTATGTAATATTCGCCTTTTGGAGACCCTCTCTTTTGTATGCGCCCTTTATCAACTAAATCCTTAAGGGTCAATGGTTTCGGTGATGGTCCAACACCCCAAATTTCCTTTTATCTTGAAAAGTGTTCTTTGATTTCTTTATAATAATGCTTTATCATAGACGGTAAAAAAGGGAAAAAATATAGTTTTATCCCCAAAATTATATTATTTTTTAGATGTACTAAGCAAAACTAGTTATAATATACAATATTAGTATGCACAGCAAACATTTAAATATAACTTTATATTACTTAGTATATATGAAAGGTGAGAAACGCGAAAGGATCATTAGAGTTCTTTTGGATAAACCATATGGTAGTCTCACTGCTTATCGTATCCATAAAAAAGCTGATTGCTCTGAGCAGTGGACTGGTTCATATCTTAAAAAATTAGAGAATATGAACCTTGTTAAAAAAACAAAAGTAACAGATATTTATGGTCTTTTTGAACATTGGCTTAACATACGTTTTCCTTTAGAATTTGCAGGATATCACTTGCAGCAAGATCCATTAACAATTATAAAAAATGCTAACTTATCCTATGCTCTCACAACTTATCAAGCCGATAATCTTATCCACAGTTATCTTTTTCCAACTCGTACAGATGTATATATACTTAAAAAAGATTTGGAAAACTGGCATAATACTTTGTTGTCACATGGTTTAGTTGGACAAGGCAACACCCGGATTATTATCACAGATCCACATCTAATTAAAAACTCCATGAAACAAAAAGGATATAACATAGTTTCAAAACCTCAACTTATTTGTGATCTATTAATGGAAGGCGGTGCTGCAGTAGATGCCGCAAATCTTCTTATAAGGAAGTGGTATCCTGACTTTATATAGCAAAAAAATTACTGATATCTCTTTAGAATCTCTAAAAACTCTTGCAGGTTTAACCAGTTTCCCACTTTGTGTCTGTGGAGGCTGGGCTGTATATTTTACCATTAATGATATTTTCAAAGAACAAAAAAATAGGGATTATATCGGATCCCAAGATATCGATATTGGATTCTATCTTGCGCCTATGATGACAAAAACAGAACTTGAATCCACAAATCTTTTTAAAATGTTGAATATTTTAGAATCCAATGGTTTTAAACCAGAGGGTTTTAGATACAAAAAAGACATTGAATACACTCAACAGGTTACCAAAGATGAAAAACTAAAAAATAAAGATTTTGTTCTTTATGTAGATATTCTTGTAAACTCTTATCCACCGAGCCTATATGATATCCATCCAAATTGTTTTTTTGAGGTACCTCTTATTGAACAGGCTTATTGTAATAATAAATATCAAGTTAAAATATCATCGATAACAAATAATTTGTTTATTCCAACTCGGGAGATACTTGCTGCTATGAAGATTCAATCTCTACCTTCAAGAGGAGATGCCCAGCATAAAAAAATCAAAGACCTATGTGACCTTTATAGTTTGCTTTGGTTTTCAAAAAAAACTGTAAAAGAGAATATTGAGGATATGTTGAATTTTATAGATGTAAATTCAATAAAAAGATTAAGAAACAGTATTAACAAAAAGATCGTCTCAACGTGTGAAAGATATCTTGGGGAACCAAAAGGTTCTTTAAACACTGTTCTCAATGAGTTGTATAAATATAACTTATAAATATACAACACAACACAGATACTCTCCTCACACAAAAACCATCAACCAACTATTACGTTATTACGTGCAAACAGTGTCTGTCACCAGCCATCTTTCAAGTGCAAAAGTTGTTAGTTAGACCAGTTAGACAGCCGTAAATCATATGTATCCAAACATTACCCCTCAACAGAAGAAAAAAACACATTCATCAAACAACCAAAAAACAAATAAAAAACACCTAAAAACATCTATTGACTCAAGCAAGCTAAAAAAGTTTTTACCTCCAGAGCAAAACCTGCAAAAGTCATCAGTTAACCCACTCTTTTTTGCAAAAGGTGTTAGGCGAATTACACGTAAAAGGTGTCTGGTGAGCCCAATGTGATCATTGCAAAACTTGTTAGGTGAGTACCATCTCAACTACCCTCTCAACTGCCACCCTTTGCATACAAAGCCTGTCAGTTACCAGACATCCTCTACCTACAAAAACTATCACCCAGCAGTCATCCTTCATAATTATCAAGGACGGCAGTCAACCTCTCTTTTTTCTCAGCGAGTCAGACATTTATCACATTGTTAGATTGATATTATCCGATTAAAATCTCAAAATTTCTCAATTATTCTATCATATATTCTTTTCAACTGGTGATCCCTAACCTTAGAACGGTAAAGTTTAACATTTTCTAAAAGTTGATCTTTTGAACAAATAGGACCCAATACATCGTCGATTTTAACGGATTCAAAATTTTTTTGATCTCCTTTATGAATATAGATAATGTTTACATCAAGTGAATCATAAAACTGAGCAAGTATTTTAGAACGATAAGAGCTTTTATCCTGCAAGGAAGAAACCCGTTCAGAAATCTTAACTGTTTTAGTTTTTTCCATAGCAATAATCTCTAGAATCTTAGTTGAACTCCATTCTAAACCGTAATGACGGGCGGCAGTACTCAATGCCCAGTACCATTGTTTTCTTCCATATTTAACGTTAAACAAGGATGTAAAAAAATCTTGTTTGTTGTCGATAAAATGTCCCTTCCGCTCTCGATCTGTTGGGATATAATAGATTCCTCTAAAAAACGTTGGAATGACATATAGTGATGAAAGAGCTTTTTGGAATGAATACTTTTTTTTAATCTCATCTGATTTGATAAAAATTCCACTATCAAAGATTTCAACAAAATTCTGATAACCAGTCATATGTCCACCTCCTGAATTCATCAAACTTTTCGTAGGGAAGATCATCAATCTGTTTTCTATTTTGAAAGACAAGTAAATCCTTTTTTGTTGTGTTCTTAATCTCTTTTAATCGATTTTCAAATTTCTGCTCAATAACATCACAGTCCTGTTTAGGAAATGAAAATCTGCATTTGGTTTCTTTTTTTATGACAAAAAGATCAACGAGATCACGTGCATCATAAAAGGATCTGCATAAAAGCGAATTCATTTTCATATCCGCATAAGTTTGCATATCGAATAGATAAATATTTGTTTGATTCACAGTTTTTTTTTCAATACGGTTATATGATGTTGCGTTGTTGAAAACATCTATTTTTATGTTGGGTCCTACGTATAGCATATGGTTATTTCTTGATTTGATTTCAAAACCTTTCTTTTTTAGTCTTTGCGCCATTTGGGTTATCATTTTTTCTTCATGGATAGTACCTATACTGTCTGCGTTAGGATCATATAAATCGATATCTTCTGAAGCACGGTATTCATCAAATATAGATAGGTTAAGTGCGGTGCCACCCACAAAGACTAAATCCAGTTTATATGCTTCCTCTAAAATGTAGGTCCAGTTTCTTTTTATCCATTTCCATTTATCAAAAACCGACATACATTCCTATAAGATTAAACTATTTTTAATCTTTTCGATTTGACTTTTGGATGTTGTTTCTACAGGACCAACTTTCAAATTTTGTCTGTTAAACACAGCAGTTGCCCCCTTCTTTTTTATCAACCCTGGCAGGTGAATCATATATGAAGGATGTCAGGTAGACCACCACAGATCATATTTATCTAAACATTACCCCAACAGAAGAAAAGCCATTCATCAAACAACCAAAAAAACACATAAAAAAAACCAATAATATCATTTTAACCTAAAAATTACATTTTTTTTTAAAAAACTAACACAAATATTCAATAATGCATTATAGTTTTATGCATAAAATTATAACGGTATAGACGTGTTTGTAAATAGAAAAAAATATCATACTCTCTATTTTCAATCAACACAGCTACTATAAGTTTTACTAAAGAACAAAAATTATAGTTTAAAGGCGAAACAAAAAGAGTACTTATAAGTACAAGAAGTTTATTTTCACAAGAGATTAAGGAATAAAAGTAGAATCAAAAAAGATAGATCAGAGCAAATAACTATGACAATAAAGAAAAAAAATAAAAATGATAGCAAACTGAAAACAGTTTGGTTTTTCATAAGTGAATACAAATTGTTCTTTTTTATTATATTAGTGTTAGCTATTTTTGCAGGTTTATTAGAAGCACTAAATGTAGGATTAATGTATCCTATAATAAACAATATTCTAAACACTCAAGGTGGAGAAAACGCATTTATAAATTTTGTAGATCCTTATTTGAAAATATTACCAATAGATGATGAACTCTTAAGATATGCAACAGCATTTATCATGCTTGCGATTGCTTCGTTTATTTTTAAAACTATGTATTATTATCTTTCAGCAAAGTTTTCTTCGATAATCGCAAAAGAAGCAAAACAAAAAATGTTCAAAAAATGTATGAACGCTGATTATCAATATTTTATCGACAACAAACAGGGAGAATTACTTTATAAAACAAGTCAAGCCCCAATGAGTATAGTAAATGTTTTACAAACGTTATCAGATATATTCCTTCATTTATTTTTGGCAATATTTGTGTTTGCGATGCTTACAACCATGTCGTGGAAACTTGTAATTATTGTAGCAATCGCAGGTATAGTATATTTTTATGCGATAAAAGAAATTAGTACTAGAATATCCTACAAAGCCGGGGCAAAAAAAAGAGACTCCGGACAAGAAGAAAGAGTAATAGTTACTGAATATACTAGCGGAATCAAACAGATTAAGGTATTTGAGACAGTCGACTATTGGAAGAAAATGTTTGACAAAGCAATCACTACGTTTTGGTATCATCACAGAAGAAACTATTTTTGGAGTAAGTTTCCCCAAATTCTTCTGTGGATGGTGATATACAGTGCTATAGGCGGGGCAATTATTGGAATAAAAATATTTTATCCAGGTAGATTTCTAAATCTTTTACCTTTAATCGGGACTTTTGCAACAGGCATATTTTTGGTTCTACCAAAAATCTCACAATTTGGACATTTCAGAATGACTTTCATGAACAATATGCCTAACGTTGAAACAGTATATGATGAACTTAAAGATGAAAGCTACAGTGAAATTGAAAATGGAACCAAAAAATTTGAGAAATTAGAAAAAGGCATATTTTTAAAAAATGTAACATTTTCACATAAAGAAAGAGATATTCTTTTAGAAAATATAAATATGAACGTTAAAAAAGATCAAACTACAGCTCTTGTCGGTTCTTCTGGTACTGGTAAGTCAACAATAGTTAATTTAATGCTTAGACTCTACGATGTTGATAAGGGCGGGGTGTATATAGATGACACAAACATAAAAGAATATGATATATTATCATTTCTTGATAAAGTTGGGTTTGTAAGTCAGGATACCTTTATTTTTAATGCATCAGTAAAAGAAAACATTTCCTTTGGAAGAGATTTTACTGATGAAGAAATTATTGACGCAGCTAAAAAAGCAAATGCACATGAGTTTATTAAAAAACTTCCAGAGGGATATGACACAATTGTTGGAGACAAGGGAATGCGTATTTCTGGTGGTGAACAGCAACGTGTTGCAATTGCTAGAGCAATAATTAGAAAACCAGAGATACTCTTTTTAGATGAGGCAACTAGTTCCTTAGATACAGTATCAGAAAAAATGGTACAAAACGCAATAGATGAAATATCAAAAACTTGTACTACTTTTGTAATTGCCCATAGACTTAGTACAGTAAAAAATGCTGATACAATACATGTCCTTGAAGATGGAAAGATTGTAGAAAGCGGAAGTCATAAAGAGCTAATTAAAAAGAAAGGAAAATACTGGGAACTTTATAAAACACAGGAAGAATAAATTATTAAAAACTTCCTTTTAAACAAACCATATCAACCAACAAATCAAACACTATTCACACACAAAAACTACCCGTAAAACCAAACAGCCTTTAAACCCAAAACCCACCAACCAACTATTTCACGCAAAATTAGTCAGAAATCTTACAATTTTTACGTGCAAAACATGGTAGGTATATAAAGAAAAAATCAACAATCAAAAACTAATCAGTCAACTGATAAAAAAACTACAAATTCACATATCATCCAAAAACCCCAAATAATCCTATCGACTCAAAAAAGCTAAAAAAATTCCCAGCTTGCAAGCAAACCATGCAAAACCTATCAGTTTTCCCAACAAAAATTGCAAAGGTTGTCAGACAAATTACGTGCAAAAATTGTCAGGTAGCTTTCAAAAAAAATTCTATCGTAAACTCATATTTTATGATATTTTTAACGATATGTAATGAAAACTGAAAAAATTGTTGATCTAGCT
>Ga0180433_10000499_pt1 | contig 67102 bp, 58 predicted proteins | sample SS_ome_8_FD_132980 | JGI IMG/M metagenome (GOLD analysis project Ga0180433, IMG submission 132980) | Hypersaline lake sediment archaeal communities from the Salton Sea, California, USA - SS_1_D_1 metaG | ecosystem: Environmental > Aquatic > Non-marine Saline and Alkaline > Hypersaline >... | reverse complement strand
TGGGTTCGCGATCAGCTCGAAGGGTATCTTCCCGAACCCCTGATGGTTACAGACAAGTTTCAGGAAGTGGCGAAAAAAATCGAAGACGAAATGCCTGAACTGGTTTGCGGTACACAGATGGAGCGTCACAGTTGCCGGAAACTCGATGTCCCCTGCATGGTGATTTCAACCCCGACACATATCGAAAACCATCTTATCGGTTACTATCCCATACTTGGTTTTGACGGGGCTGATATTCTTGCTGACAGGGTGTATACCTCCTGCAAGCTTGGTCTGGAAAAACATCTTATAGACTTTTTCGGAGACGCCGGACTGGAGTATGAGGAAGAAGAACCGGAAAGTATTTCCAACGGTCATGCTGCTGCCGCGGGGAGTGAAAGCGGGATTCCGGATTCCGATGAGGCAGGTGATGCCGGAGACGCCGACGGCATGCCCTGGAGCCCGGACGCGGAAAAAATGCTGCGAAAAGTTCCGTTCTTCGTTCGCAAGAAAGTTCGCAAGAATACCGAGAATTTTGCCCGTGAAAACGGTGAAACCACCATAACCGCTGAAGTTTTCAAGAGAGCCAAGGAAGCTTTGGGCGGATAGATCGTTCCTGTATTGTAAATATTAATATTTCTGTTGTCACCATGAGTTTAATTCTTGCTGTTTATGGAAAGGGAGGTATAGGAAAGAGTACAACTACCGCGAATATTTCAGCGGCACTTGCCTTGAAAGGAGCTAAAGTGTTGCAGATCGGCTGTGATCCCAAACATGACAGTACCTTTCCTCTCACCGGTACACTGCAGAAAACCGTTATAGAAGCGCTTGAAGAGGTTGATTTTCATCACGAAGAACTCACTGAAGAAGACATTATTCTTACCGGATTTGGTGGTGTTGACGCCCTTGAGGCTGGCGGCCCTCCGGCAGGAAGCGGATGCGGCGGCTACGTCGTCGGCGAGGCAGTGAAGCTTCTGCAGGAGCTTGGCGTCTACGACCGTTACGACGTCATTCTTTTCGACGTGCTCGGTGATGTCGTGTGCGGTGGATTCAGCGCCCCGTTGAATTTTGCGGATTATGCTGTGATTATCGCAACCAATGATTTTGACAGCATCTTCGCTGCAAACCGTCTCTGTATGGCTATAGAGCAGAAGAGTACGCGTTACAAGGTGAAGCTCGCAGGTATTGTCGCCAATCGTGTTGACTATGTCAAGGGTGGAGGCACGAACATGCTCGAGCAGTTTTCAGACAAGGTCGGAACCAAGCTTCTTGCACGGGTTCCCTACCATGAACTGATCCGCAAAAGCCGTTTCGCCGGAAAGACCATGTTCCAGATGGAAGACGGTCCTGAAAAGGAGGAATGCGTTAAACCCTACAACGAGATCGCAGACTTTCTGCTCTCCCGGAATCCAACGTCGTCAGTTCCCGTACCTATCGGCGACAGGGATATCTTCGAGATTGTCGGAGGGTGGCAGTAGGGAAGAGAAGGCAAAAGTCAAAAGTAAAAGAGAATACGATTGATATTTTGTGCCTGATGCGGCATTTATTGGTTATCGGTATTCAAGGCAGCTTTCGGGCTGCCTTTTTTTGTGAAATCGATTTTAAGGTATATTGTAAAAAACAGGGAGGCAAGGTGGTCGCTCCCTATAGAATGAGTGAAATGCTACAGGACGAGGATGCTGTAATGAGTGATAAAGAAATACTTGAACAGGCGATGACTTTGAACCCTGAGGCGCGTTTGAGGATTGTGGAGGGTTTATTGAAAAGTCTGGACAAGCCTGATTGGACGATTGATGAAATATGGGCCGAGGAAGCTGAAAAGCGCCTTACGGCATTCAGACAGGGGCGCCTGAAAGGAATTTCCATGGAGGACGTATTCAGAGACTGATGAGCAAGATTACCTTTTTACCATATGCGAAGCAGGAACTGGATGACGCGACACGTTTCTATGAAATGGAGTTCAAAGGTCTCGGACTGTCTTTCAGAGATGAGGTGAAAAAGGCGGTTATGAGGATTGCTGAATACCCCAAGGCCTGGCCTCTTGAAAGGGGTGATATCAGAAAATGCATGCTTCACAAGTTTTCATATAACCTGAATAATTTACCAAAGGAAGAAAAAAAGTGCGTACAAGGACAGGAAACTTTCCCTTTTCTGTCATTCCCGTGCCTGACCCGTGAAATCTGAGCATCTATTTCACAGGTCTTACACGGGAATCCATCGTTGGTGCCGGGGTCTGCATGGATGCCGGATCAAGTCCGGCATGACTGTATGTGGTTTTGAGCTTTTTTACCGGTTTTCAGGAGGGAATCCGGGTCCATGATCGGCTCAATGTATATTTCTACAATTCGGGTTTTCGAACTCTCATGAATTATTCAGGATAAATTGCTTTATGCCGTTGAAGAAGCCACTATAGTACTACTTGCCGTTGCTCATCAGCATCGTGAGCCCGATTACTGGATTGACCGGGAGAAAACATAACGGCGAACTGTTGCTCAATAGCACTTTATCCGATGATGTATACGGTTTCATGTCAAGGCAGCTTTCGGGCTGCCTGTTTGTTTTTCAGGCAGTTCAAATCGGTGTTATTGTTTTTTACCTCTGGTGGTGATAGTATTAACGAACACTGAGACCTAAACTGAGCGTTTCAACAAATGCTCAGTTTAGGTGAGAGTAAACGAACAAGGAGGGTGACACGATGACAACAACGCTTGCTTTTGACGTCTATGGAACGCTGATCGATACCGATGGCCTGATGTCGCAACTGCGGGAAACAACCGGTGAGAAGGCCGGGGAGTTTTCCCGGATCTGGAGGGACAAGCAGCTTGAATACTCTTTCCGAAGAGGGCTGATGCAGAACTATGCGACCTTTGCCGTGTGCACCCGGACCGCGCTCGATTACACCTGTGATTTCTGCAAGGTTTCTCTCACCGTTGAACAGAAAGAAGAGTTGCTCGAAAGCTACCGAACGCTTCCCGCTTTCAGCGACGTTGAAAAGAGCATGGAAGGCCTCAAGGCGTCAGGGTTCCGTATCTACGCCTTTTCCAACGGCAGTTCAGAAGCTGTTGAAGCACTGCTTGCGGCGGCGAGTATCAGAAAACATTTTCTCGATGTTGTCAGCGTGGATGATCTGAAATCGTTTAAGCCGAACCCGGCGGTGTACAGCCATTTCCTGAGGAAGTCCGGAACATCGGGCGGCAACGCCTGGCTGATTTCAGGCAATCCGTTTGACGTGATCGGTGCGATTTCTGCAGGCATGCGTGGTGTCTGGGTCAGACGTTCCGAAGAAACGATCTTCGACCCTTGGGGTATAGAGCCTACGCTTACTGTTTCAAGCCTTTTCGAACTTGAAGAAAGTATTTCGGTTTGTTTATCTGCGGAAGGGAATGGAGATTGTTAGTACGAAAGATGTTGTTTTTTTGACTGCTATAAAGTTTTTATTTTGGTTAAAAAGGGAGGGCAATGAAATACAGTGATTCGATAAAGCCGATAAGCTATCTCAAAGCACATGCTTCGGAAGTTATCAGAGAAGTTTCCGACAACAGAGAGACCATGATTATTACTCATCATGGAGAAGCCAAGGTTATTTTGCAAGATATCCACGTTTATGAACAGACGCAAGAAAGTCTGGCTTTGCTGAAAATGCTGGCACAAAGTTCAAAGTCAATAGAGCAAGGAAAATACAGACCGGTCAGTGAGTCTTTTGATATACTCAGGAAACATATAGACCTAAGTTGATCGTTTCAACAAATGCTTTATGGTGTCAAATTTATACTATATAATGCGTTATGCTGAATTTTCTTACAGTGAACTGCTCACCCGACGGGCTGAGCGACTATAAAGCAGAAAAATCGCATGTGTTGAAACCCTATGGGATTGTCGGTCATGCTGCATCTGCTTCGTTACAGGGAACTTGCGGTAGTACACTACAGCGGCGTGCCCTGTGCCTTGCATCTACAGCATGCTCAACAATCGCTCAACTTAGGATAGAGAAACAGCATGACTCATGAAGTATTTCTGAGTGCCGATGCTGAAGGTGACATTCTGGATATCTGGAGGTATGTTGCAAATCACGATTCGCCTGAAAGCGCGAATAGGCTTTTTGATGCTATACAGGAAACGTGTTTGAGCCTTGAGCGTTTTCCTGATCGAGGGCACTGTCCTCCTGAATTGGAGAGAATACATGTGCGGGAGTATAGGGAAATTCATTTCAAGTTTTACAGGATTATCTATCGAATACATGACCAGAAGGTTTTTATCTACTGTGTGCTCGATGGCCGACGGAACCTTCAGGAGTTGTTGATGGAAAGACTGATTCGAACACGGATCGAGTAAAAAGGACGCATGAATCCTGCCAAAGTTGACAGAAACAGGCTGGAAAAGCTAACCGATCTTCCCAACATCGGTCCGGCAATCGCCGCCGATCTTCGTCTGCTGGGAATCAACAATCCGGACGACCTTTCCGGTCAATCTCCGGTTGAGCTCTACCATAAGCTCTCGGAGATGACTGGCGCGCGTCAGGATCCCTGCGTGCTGGACGTGTTCATTTCCATCACCCGTTTCATGGAGGGAGAGGAGCCGCGACCGTGGTGGCACTATACTGCCGAGCGGAAAAAAAGGATGTTCAGACTCCAGAACAAAACCTCATGACGATGACACGCAACAGGCCTCTTGCTGAGTTAAAGAATATTGGCAGGAAAATAGCCTCACTCCTCAACGAGGCAGGCATTCACTCCGAACAGGAGTTGCGATCAGTCGGGCCGGTCGAGGCACATAAAAAGATCAGGGAGAATCATCCTGATGAAACACTCCCGTTATGCTACTACCTCTACTCTTTCGAGGGTGCTTTATGTGACCAGCACTGGGATGCTATCGGCGAGGAGAGAAAACGTGAGCTGAAAGAGGCAGTTGCCGATTAGTAAGGACCACGTTCATTTTCTTTCGAGAATCCCTCATCTTTCCGGCAATTCAGTCCCCCTGTTCAAAATATCGAGATAACTGCTATAGCTGTATATCCGGTTGCGTTTTTGGGCGGTCAGTTCGTTTACTATTCCAAGGTGTTGAAGTTTTTCCAGCGCCCTATTGATTGTTGCAGGGGTAAAACCTGTTTTTTTGACGAGCGAAGTTGACGTAGCAATGGGATGTTCAATCAATGCCCGGTGCACTTCCAGTATCGAAGCAGCTGCCCTGCCAAGGCCTGTGATCTTTTCACGATCCTGATTGGAAAGATTGACAAGCTGTTGCGCGGTTTCCACTGCCTGGGTTGCGGTTACAATAACCGCATCGGCAAAGAAGTCCAGCCAGGTTTCCCAATCCCCCTTGAATCTAACAGTATCAAGAAGTTCGTAATATGTTTTACGGTGCGTCTTGAAGTAGAGACTCAGATAGAGCATCGGCTCATGCAAGACTTTCTTTTCACAGAGAAGCATAGTGATCAGAAGCCGACCAAGTCGTCCGTTGCCGTCAAGGAAAGGGTGAATCGTCTCGAATTGTACATGAGCCAATGCCGCTTTAAGCAGTATCGGTGTTGGTTCCGGTTTGTCATGCAGAAAGAGTTCGAGTTTTCCCATGCACTCCATGACCACTTCGGGAGGAGGAGGGACGAAAGTGGCATTGCCCGGTCGTGTTCCCCCAATCCAGTTCTGGCTTCTGCGAAATTCTCCCGGTGTTTTCTCACTACCCCGTCCTTTGGCGAGAAGAATTTTATGCACCTCTTTCAGTAAACGCAACGATAAGGGGAAACCATTCGCCAGTCTTTCCAGCCCATGATTCAGGGCCGCTATGTAATTGCTGACCTCCTGTACATCATCAAGCGGGACTCCGGGTTCCTGATCGAGTTCGAACATGAGGAGATCAGATAAGGATGATTGCGTCCCCTCTATCATAGAGGAGAGGACGGCTTCCTTTCGGACATACATATAAAGAAAAAGCGACGTGTCGGGCAAGAGAGTCGAGACGCTGTCCAATCGACCGAGGGCGAGTAATGCCTGATCGAATTTGCTGCGCAATTCAGGTGTCCACTCGACAGGTGGAGATGGCGGCAGAGGATCGGGAACAAAAGCTTCTACGCTTTCACCTGAAGTTGTTGTTATGATATACTGTCCCTGTAGCGTGCGCTTCATACTTGTTGTAGAAAGTTAAAATAAGGATCGCTTTTATTTTAGTTTGCTTCTTTATCTTAAAATAAGGGAAATGTGATTGCCTTACAAGCAAGGATCTCCAGGGTGAACTTAAAATAAGAATCACGATTATTATAGGATGAGTTGCTATCCTATAATAAGGTTCGGGCAGACACAGGGACCTGCCCTTACAGGTAAAAGTCGGCGGCGGTCAGATGTGGCAGGTGTAGCGGCAGGTGATGTTGCCGCTTTCTCCGGTGATCGACGAATCGATCGTTGTGTTCGGGTTTACCAGCTCTTTGATGAGCTTCGTGAAGGTGCCGAGGTAGAAGTTGCCGACGACCGGCAGGGCGGGGCAGGTGACCTTGACGGTGATGACGGGTGTTTTGCCGCTGGTGTAGCTGAAGTCTCCGCTTCCAGCGAAAGTCCAGGCGTTTTTGCTGATGGCGAAGAAGAGCAGTTTGAACGCCAGACCGGGAGGCAGCGGTTTGAGCAGTTTCTGGAAAAATCCGGGGATTCTCACTTTCAGAAGATAGGCCGCGGTGCGCTGTCCCGATTCGTTCAGCAGTTCCGCAAGCACACCGGCGTCAAGTTCCTTGTCAAGGGATTTGACAAGGGTGTGAAATTTATCCTCCTCAACCATTTCCGAGGGCAGATTGCCGATCAGATAGCCCTGGCCAGCAACGGTCAGGCGGGCGTCAGCTTCTGCCTTGCCGTATTTTGCTTCGAGAGCGGCTACGGTCTGAATGATGGAATTTGGCCCGATTTTTGCAGGAACTGTCATGTGTGGATGCAGTTTTTCGTTATAATTTTTCAAAAGATACATATCGTACTGCTAAAACAGAAACCGGAAAACAACGGTGCGGGTATCACTCGGAGGCGGGAGGGAAGACAAGCGGTATATTTTCTGTGGCCCAGCCTTTTCGGACGGTTACCGTATCTGGATTCACGGTAAACCGGTCAGCCGGCCTGAAAGGGGAGACGCTGCCGGGGTTCCAGGAAATGTTGTTGTCAGTCTGTATTCCAGAGCGAGGGATAAATGCCCTGAGCGTGTATTTGCCCGGAGCGAGCGCATCTATGGTAAATGAGGCGCGTCTGCCGTCCTCACGCCTGATAACCGTTTTGCGGGGAAGTCTGCCAGCTGTTTCAAGCGCCTCGACAACAACGGTTCCGGTTCCTCCTGTCACGGTTCCGGAGATGGATCCGAAATCTCCTGCATTGGCAACCGTAAACAGTGTTGTCACAAGCGAATCCGCAGCCTGTAGACCTGTGAGCGGAGTGATGCTCTTCTGCTCGATATCGAGACGATAGGAGGCTCCATTACGGAAATCCGGATCGGCCTGCACGCTGTATCGCCGGTCATCTACAGGTTCGAGCGTGAACGCATGAAGTGACGGTGTTTCGCCGTTCATGGCGTAGAGTTTGATCGACTGTTCGAGCGACTGCATGGCAACCGGCTGGTTGAACGCAATATCGATCGTTCTTCTCCGATCGGGACGGGATTGAACAAGAAACGCGGCGGTTTCACCGTTTTTCGGCAGCAGTTTCTCTACAGCCAGGGCGTCCTTTGCCGGTTTGTCGCTACCACTGCACAAAGCTGAAGAAGCGGGTTCTTCGTTGTCGGTCAAATAGGTTACCCGGTATACCGATTTTCTGTCGAGAGGCCCGGTGACAACACGGAATGTCATGGATTCTCCGGTATTTTTCACGCTGTAGAATCCTTGTACAGGGAGCGTGACATTTCGCACTGTATCGGTAACGCTCAATGCGTTGAGGGTGAACGTGTCAACGGATAACGGTCGGTTAAAGCTGATTTCGAAAAGGTTATCCGCAGGTGAAGTGCAGTAGATCAGTTTGGGAGGACTTTCCGGCTGAGAAAGCCTGAACAGGTTGTCAGCGCTTCCTGTTCGAACCAGTTTCCGGTTTCCTGCCCCGAACGGTTCGTTTTCGGGGTCGAGCCTCTTGTCGCTGTTTTTATCCAGCAGAGCGATCAGCCGGTAGTTGCCTTCAGCAAGATAGTCGAGCGTGAATGCTCCGTTACGCCCTGTTTGTATGCTGTAATCCGCAACGCGGTTCAACATATCATTCGGGAGCGTATCGTTTTCTGATACCACGTAGGCGAGAACAGTCGCTCCCGGTTGAGGACGGGTATCATGGGAAAAGACCTGACCGGCAATGATTCCCCGGTTTATTTCCGGACCGGTTGAAAACGCATAGGAGTAGCTTTGCCGGAGCTCGTTTCCCCTGCTGCTTCTCAGGGATTTGTTGAGGGTGATCGTATAGGTTTTGTTTTCTCCAAGAGAGGTATTGAACCGGATTTCAGCTTCTTTGCCGTCCGCTTTCAGGCTGTAGTCGGGGATTGCAGGAGAAAATACCAGTGAGTTTCTCAGGGATGACGTGGATACATACCGGTTGAAGCTGAAATGAACAGTTTCAGGAGAACTGTTGACGGATGATGCGGGCGGGTCAACGGAAAGAACCTGAAGGGGTTCGGTGTCCGTCGGGCCTCCCGTCGGCGGACGGTCAAGCGCGCAAGCAGCAAGGAGCAAGCACAGCGCTATACAGAGAGGTAACGGTTTCATGGAATATACTCCCGGACGGTTCAGGCCGGATTGTAACTTAGCGTAAAAAATCGTAAATTAAAAAGCTAACAAGTTCTATGAAAATATTTTGTGAAAAATAACAGATTGTTTACGATATAGATGTCAAGAAGCACTTGCAAGGTTCTTTATGTGTCAGGTGAAATATCTCCATTTGTACGGGTCAGCTGTCTGGCTGATTTCATGGCCTCCTTTCCCCAGGCTATGGAAGATGAAGGCTGTGAAGCACGCATAATGATGCCTAAATACGGTGTGATCAATGATCGCAAGTTTCGACTCCATGATGTCTTGCGGCTTTCAGATATTGAAGTTCCCCTGAAAGACAAGACAGATTTGCTTCATGTGAAGGTTACGGCTCTTCCGTCAAGCAAAATTCAAACATACTTTCTCTACAACGAGAAGCATAACAAGCGTAGCGGCCTTTTTATCGATATGTCCCATGGGGATGAGTACAAAGGCAGCGCCGAGAGAGTTATTTTCTTTAATCTCGGTATTCTCGAAACACTCCAGAGGCTTGGGTGGAAGCCGGATATCATTCATTTTCATGACTGGTATGCGGGTCTTGTTCCATTGTTATTGAAAACCGTGTATGCCGACAACGCGTTTTTCAAGGATATCAGGACATTTCTGACCGTTCATAACGTACATCGCCAGGGCGTTTTTCCGTTGAAATCGTTCACGAAACTGCTTCCGGAAGATCTGATTGAAGGTCTGCATGTCGAGGATGGTAACGTTAACATGCTGTTTACCGGCATGAAGCATGTCGATACGGTTTCAACGACTTCAGAGAAGTATGCCGGGCTTATCAGCAGCGACTCCGCTGTTTCCTGCGGAGCTGACAAGGTATTGAACTCTCGCGGAATGCATCCGCAGGGAATCACCAATGGGCTCGACAGTAAACAGTGGAACCCTTCATCGGATAAGCTGATAAAGAAAAAATTCGATGTCGAGCGTCTCGATGAGAAACGTGAAAACAAGAAATTCCTGCTTGAATCACTGAACATGCCGTTTGACGAGGAAACTCCTCTGATCGGTGCAATGATTCATTTTGACCGGTTCCAGGGGATCGATCTTCTCATCGAATCAATTGACCGGTTGATGGAACTCGATCTGCAACTGGTTATTTGCGGCTCCGGCAGCAAGGAGGTTCAGAGCAAGCTGCACGCTCTTGCCAAAGAGTATGAGGGCAGGATTGGGCTTGATTTTGAGTTTACCGATGCCGGTTTTCATCAGTTGATGGCTGCTGTCGATATGTTGCTTATTCCGGGAAAATCCGAATCGTGCGGTATGCAGCAGTTTTTCGCGATGCGCTACGGAGCTGTTCCGGTTGTTAACGCAGGCGGCGGAATCAGTGAGACCATAGTCGAGATAGATGCCCGGAGCGACGGTTCAGGGTTTGTGTTTCACGACTACACTCCGGCAAGTCTTGTTGAAAAGATCGGTGAGGCTCTTGCGATCTATGGTGATCAGGAACGCTGGGAAACGCTGGTGAAGGAGAATATGGAAAGAAGGCTGACATGGAAGAAGTCAGCAAAAAAATACAATCAGCTTTACAGCGACCTGCTTGAGCGTAAGTGAATCCTGAGTTGATCGTTTCAACAAATGCTGTACGGTGTCAACAGTATACTATCTAATGCGTGATGCTGAATTTTCTTTCAGCGAACATCTCACCCGATGGGGTGCGCGATCATAATGCAGCATGCTCAACAATCGCTCAACTCAGGTGAATGTATGGTTAGAAAGGTAAAGGTACTCTTTCTCGACAGGGATGGAACGATCAATCGTGATATAGGTACGTATGTCACTAACAGAGAGCAGTTCAAGCTGATCGATGGAGCGGGTGAAGCAATCGCGATTGCCAGAAAGGCAGGTTTTGAAATAGTTATCATCACCAACCAGGCAGGTATTGCCAGAGGTGTTGTCACTCCCGCGCAGGTTGAAGATATTCATGATTATCTGAATGAGTTGCTTGCAGCCAGTGATACATCTTATGACCGGATATACTACTGTCCTTCCCATCCTGATTACCCGCATTCTGAATATGATCGTTTTGCATTGTGCAGAAAGCCTGAAACCGGAATGGTTGACCGGGCAGTTGCCGATTACCTTTCTTCGGGCATAGACGTTGACAAAGCGCACTCTTTTTTTATCGGTGACAAGACGGTTGATGTCGAGTGCGGAAGACGTGCAGGCCTCCGGTCTGTTCTTGTCAGAACCGGACACGGAGAAGAAGATCTTTGCCGAAAACGCCGGATTGTTCCTGATTTTATTGCGGATGATCTCTACCAGGCGATCACGGAGTATGTCATCAAGCAGTGACCAGTGACCAGATAACAAGTGACAAGTAAAACAGTTTTTGGGTTTGCATTGTTATGTTCATATTCCATTCTGCAGGAAACGGTGCGGTTACTGTGATTTTTTTCTTGTAACGAAAGAGGATCTGCAGGAGCGTTTTTTTTCTGCGCTGTATGAAGAAACCGCGGAACGTCTTGCCGCTCTCCGGGGAAGCACCTTTCACTCCATTCACTTCGGGGGAGGAACGCCTTCTCTTGTTTCAGTCTCGTATCTTGAGCGTTGGCTGGAAACGGTTTTTCGATATGTTTCGTTAAGCGATGATGCCGAAATTACCATTGAGGCCAACCCTGAAGATCTTACCATTGACAAAATTCGTGATCTTGCTTCTCTGGGCGTCAACCGTCTCAGTATCGGTGTTCAGTCGTTTCTGCCCGAAAAGCTTCTGGCGTTGGGGCGGTGTCATACCGCACCGGATGCTCTCAGGGTGACCGGTGAGGCCATGAACCTCTTTGACAATGTCAGTGTGGATCTTATCTGTGGTGCTGAAGGCGAAAGTCTCGGGGAGTGGCAGCGTGATCTCGACTGCGCAGCTTCATCCGGAGTTCCGCATGTTTCCGTTTACATGCTTACTCCGGAAAAAAACACCCTTCTTTTCCGTCGCCTGAAAAAGGGACAGGTGACACTTCCCGGTGAAGCGGCGCAGGCGGCTCTGTACGATGCGGCATGCGCGATACTTGGTGATCGGGGGTTCGAGCATTATGAGGTTTCAAATTTTTCCAAACCCGGTTTCTTTTCCCGTTATAATCTGGGATGCTGGCAGAGGGAATCGTATCTTGGATTCGGTCCTTCAGCGCATAGTTTTCTTGTTTCCGGGACAGACGAGGTGCGTAGTGCAAACGTGAGCAGCCTGATCCGCTACATGGCTTCTCCGGGGAAAGCGCAGGCCTCCAGGGAAGTGCTTTCCCCGGAGGAGCAGATCGACGAGAAGATATTTCTTTCTCTTCGGCTTTCTTCCGGACTCGAACTCGATGATCTGCTGCACTATCATAAAAACAGCAGTGAGGTATTGGCAATTGTTGAGCGCCTGAAGGAACAGGGATTGCTTGAAATACTCGACGGTGCCATAAAGGTTTCACGCAAGGGATTTCTGTTCGCGGACAAGGTGGCCGAAGAACTGCTGCCCGGTCTGAGCGCAATGTCCGGAGTCAAGAAATAACCATAAGGGAGATGCGCGGTATTGAACGCTTTTATGGATGCCGGCATTACACAGGGCACCATGCCTTTGTAAGCTGTAGAGTCAATCTATCGCGTTTTCAGCACTCAGCATATTGGATTTTCAGGCTGTCCGACTGACCAGCGATCAGGCATTTTTGATTTTTCTTATTCTTGAGACCCGTCACTCGTCGCTCGTTACTCGTCGCTCGTTACTCGTTACTCGTCGCTCGTTACTCGTCACTCGTTACTCGTTACTCGTCACTCGTCACTTGTTACTTGTCACTGTTACTGCTCTATGACCCACAAGATGATAAACCGCGGTATTGCCGCAACGCTGTTTCTGTTTGCTGAAGCCGTCTATCTGATGACCATGGCTCCCACCCTTTCTTTCTGGGATTGCGGGGAGTTTATAGCCACAGCCTATACTCTTGGCGTTCCCCACCCCCCCGGAGCACCGTTTTTTCTGTTGACAGGCAGGCTTTTTTCCATGCTTCCCTTTTTTGGCGATATCGGTGCCAGGGTAAATCTGTTGAGTACGTTGTCAGCCTCGGTAACCGTGATGCTCACCTATCTGATCATCGTCCGGCTGATTGCCATGTACAGGAAAACGGAGCCCGATTCATGGGAGCTTCCTGAAAAAATTTCAGCATATGGAGGAGCTGCGGCAGGAGCTCTCTCGCTTGCGTTTTCAGACAGTTTCTGGTTCAACGCGGTTGAGACGGAAGTGTATGCGCCTTCGCTGTTTTTTACCGCTCTGGTGGCCTGGTTTATCGTTCGATGGTACGGAGCTCCGGATGAAGAGGGCAACGAGCGCTGGCTGATGGCCGCGATGTACATGATCGGTCTCTCGATTGGCGTTCATCTCCTGAGCCTGCTGGCTATTTTTGCTGTCTGCATGGTCTATTATTATAAAAGGTATGACGTTACCCTGTCCTCGTTCATGCTGATGATGCTTGCAGCCTCAGGAGCCTTTCTGCTTGTCTACAGCGGTATCATCAAAGGATTGCCGGTGCTCATGCAGTATGCCTCATGGGGCGGCATAGCGGCTCTTTTCGGAGGGATCATCTATGTTGTCTACTATGCGCATACCCATCGCTTCAGATTGCTGCATACGATAAGCATGTCGCTGCTTCTGCTGATAATCGGTTATTCTTCCTATGCGCTCATCTATGTGCGTGCAAATGCCTCACCGTCAATCAATGAGAATAATCCGTCAACGGGAGATGCTTTTTTTTCCTATCTGAACCGGGAGCAGTATGGGGATTTTCCATTGTGGCCAAGGCGCTGGTCCGCCGAACCATTGCACCAGTATTTCTATCAGCAGTATGGGAGTGATGCTGAATACTTCTTTCGCTATCAGATGGGTCACATGTACCTTCGGTATCTCGGATGGCAGTTCATCGGCAGGAGCGGCGAAGTCGAGGGGGCAGACGTGGACTGGTCACAGCTCTGGGGATTGCCTTTTCTGATAGGGCTCTTCGGCGCATTTTCCCATTTTCGCAGGGAATGGAAGATGGGCTCGGTTGTGACCGCCCTGTTCATTCTTACCGGGGCTGCACTGGTTGTCTATCTCAACCAGACCGAGCCTCAGCCGAGGGAGCGGGATTACAGTTATACCGGAAGTTTTTTTGCGTTTGCTTTATGGATCGGTATCGGTGCGGAAAGCCTTCTTATGCAGTTACGCAAAAGGTTCTCCGGAGAAACGTTGCAGCGGGCTATGACGATAACCGCTCTGGGAGGATTGCTGCTTGCAGTAAACGGCAGGATGCTTCAGGCAAACTATCATACTCACGATCGTTCGGGTAACTATGTGGCATGGGACTGGGCGTGGAATATCCTGCAAAGCTGCGAAAAGGATGCCATCCTCTTCACCAACGGGGATAATGATACCTTTCCGCTCTGGTACTTGCAGGAAGTCGAGGGTATAAGAACCGATGTCCGGGTTGTCAATCTCAGTCTTGCCAATACCGGCTGGTATCTGGACCAGTTGAAAAACACTTCTCCGAACGGAGCGAAAAAAATAGCGTTCAGCCTGAGCGACAAGGAAGTCAGAGAGATCAGCTATGTTGCCATACAGCCGGTCGAGGTCGAGCTTCCCGCTGGCTCTACAAAAGAGGCGCTTGTACAAGAATATGATGCAGCGGGCCTTGATGTTCCTGAGGGGCTTGTCGATACGTTACGGTTGCAGATCATGCCGACCGTTACCTTTCGTGGACAGGGGTTTCTCAGACCACAGGATGTTGCCGTCTATGAGATCCTCATGAACAATTACACGGCACGTCCGATCTGTTTTGCCCTTACCGTCGGTCGTGACAACATGCTTGGAATCGATGAGTACCTTCGGCTTGATGGTCTGACATACAAGGTTGTTCCTGTGAAAAACAGCGGGGAGAGCAACCAGGTTGACATCTCAACGCTGTGGACAAACCTCTGTTCTGTTTTTCGTTACCGGAATCTCGATAATCCGGCGGTGTATATCGAAGAAACTTCGAGACGGCTCAGCGGTAACTATAAACCGCTGTTTGTCAGTTTGGCTGCCGCTCTTGCCGAACAACCTGAAGAGGAACTCCAGGTGAGAGACAAATCAGGAGCACTTCGGAAAGCCTCCAGAGGAGTGCTTGCGCTTGAAGCGCTGGACAGATCTCAGGAAGTTCTCCCGCTCAGACGCTACGGTATCGAGCCCGGTGTCGCCTCCTCGATTGTTTCTCTCTATGTTTCACTCGGAGAGAAGGAAAAAGCGGATCTGTATATTACTTTTCTGGAGCAGCTTGCCGATGTGACCTCTATCCGGGAAGCTCCGCAGGTGTATTATGCTCTGGCGCTCTCTCTACGTGAGGTCGGCAGGGAGGATGAATCAAAGAAGATACTGGATCAGCTCTTCAGGGAGATTGATGAGAATAATATTGATCTGTTGAAAGAATAAGGAGTACACTATTCATGAATAATCAGATACATCCAACAGCAGTAGTCAGCTCGAAAGCAGAAATCGGACGGGATGTTGTTATTGGTCCTTTTACGGTGATCGAGGATGATGTGTATATAGGAGACAGAACCGAAGTAGGCCCTCACGTTCAGATTGCCGACGGAGCGCGGTTAGGCAGCGATTGCAAGGTTTTTGCCGGTGCGGCCCTCTCCACCGTCCCTCAGGATCTGAAATTTGACGGGGAGAAAACCTACCTGCATGTAGGTGATCGAACCGTTATACGTGAGTATGTGACGCTGAACAGGGGAACCAAAGCAAGCGGTAAAACGGTTGTCGGCTCTGATAATCTCATCATGGCGTATGTTCACGCAGGCCACGACTGTAGTATCGGAAATCATGTCATTATCGCTAATTCAGTTCAGTTCGGAGGCCATTGCGAGGTTGAAGATTATGCCGTCGTGGGGGGACTGGCAGGTATTCACCAGTTCGTTCGTATCGGAAAGTATGCCATGGTCGGTGGTATATCAAGAGCTTCACTCGATGTTCCTCCCTATGTCATGGCCGGGGGGCATGACTCTTTCCGTTTTGAGGGGCTCAATATGGTCGGGCTCAAACGCAAAGGGTTCTCTTCTGTGCAGATAGACAGAATCCGCAGTGTGTACAGGATTATTTTCCAGTCAGGCCTTCTGCTCGGCAATGCCCTTGAAAAGGTGCAACAGGAATGTGAGCGGACTCCTGAGGTGGAAGAGATACTTGCATTTTTTGGAAACAGTTCGGCAAAAAGAAAGTTTATCCGGTCGTTCAAGTCCTGAAGTGTGCAATGCAGAAGAAGATGAGGAGGGAATTCAGGTATGTCACGATGGGCGTTGGGGGTAGATCTTGGGGGGACGGCGGTAAAAATTGCCGTTATCGATGAAGATGCGGGTATGCTTGAGCATGAACGGCATCCGACGAAGCTCGATGAGGGACCGGAAGGTATTGTCGGTCAGATAGGATCGCTTGTTTTCTCGGTGTACGGACGATTCAGAAATCGTCTCGGGGAAGAGGGATTTGCCGGTATAGGGCTTGGCGCTCCGGGAGCTGTTGACAGCGAGCGGGGTATGCTCAGCTACCCTCCCAACCTGCCGGGCTGGGAACACTATGCGTTGAAAAGTGAATTGCAGAAGCTTCTCATCAGGGATTATGCAATGGACTGTTTGCTGATTCTTGAAAATGACGCCAATATAGCTGCCTGCGGAGAAGCCGTGTTCGGTGCAGGCAGAGCGTTCAGCGATTTTATGATGGTCACCCTCGGAACGGGAGTCGGGGGAGGAATACTGCTGAATCGTAAACTCTATAGAGGGCCGAACGGCACGGCAGGTGAGATCGGTTATCTGACGATTGATTTCGGTGGAAAAAGCGTTCATGCCGGTGTCAGGGGGACGGTCGAAAGTCTTATAGGCAAAAAAAGCATTGTTGACATGGCCCTCGATACCTACCGCCTTCATGGGCGGGAGAAGTGGTCCGAAGAAATACATGGCAGCAATCTGTGCGATCTTTCTCCGAGAACGCTTGAAAAAGCCGCACATCATGGCGATCCTGTCGCCGGAGAAATATGGGACAGGGTGGGCTCTATTCTCGGCGTTGGACTGGCTGGGGTGGTCGCATTGATGGATATCCGTAAATTCGTTCTTGGCGGCGGGATTTCAGGTGCGGGTAACCTCATTTTTTCTCCTGCATTTGACCAGATGAAGCGATCTACGCTGCCTTCGATGCATGATGGTCTGGAGCTGGTGCCCGCTGCCCTCGGAAATGACGCTGGAGTCTATGGTGCAGCCGCGCTCTGCTTTTCTTCTCTTCTTTGAGTTCGTGTTTCTCTACTACCTGCTTTATGGTCATGCGTGACGATATACTTCATCTGTTTTATCCCTGTGTCTGTCCTGGGTGCGGTTCTCAGCTCTATGCGGATGCGGAGGGTATCTGTCCGGAATGCATTTCGGCGTTTGACGCTTTCGGGGATGCTGATGCTTCAGGGTATGCGATAATGGAGCTGTTCAGACGCAACTATCCTGATGATACGCTTTCCGGAAAGGCATGGGCGCTCTATCGTTTTCATAAGAACGACAGGTTGCAGAGGGTAATTCACGCGATGAAATATGAAGGGGTAAGCAGTCTTGGGAAGGTTTTTGGAAGGTTTCTCGGTGAAATGATAGCCGGGTGCGGGGGTGATGACCTGTACAGTTGCGTTGTTCCGGTGCCTCTTCACCGGCTTAAGGTTTTCGATCGTACCTATAATCAGTCAGAGATTATCGCACGGTCGGTAGCGTCAGTACTTCGCAAGGATTTCAGGAATGATCTTGTCGTTCGTAAAAAATATACCCGTTCCCAGGCCGGACTCTCCTTGCAGGAGCGGTTGAGAAACGTTCGTGACGCGTTTGAGCCGTCCGGCAGGGTGGTACCGAAAAGCATTCTCCTTGTTGACGATGTTCTCACTACCGGGGCCACAGTTTCCGCTGTCAAGAACGCGCTCGAGTCCGAAGGGGCTGAGCATATCTCTCTTGCAACCATTGCGCTCGCAGGCTGACAACTGCGAGAGTATCAGAAGTCGATAGTATGGATCTTTTTTATACACCTTCGGACAGAATAGACCTTTCAGGAGGAGCCCTCACTGTCGAAGGAGAGGAGTTTTTTCATATAACGAAGGTTCTTCGAAAGAAAGAGCGTGAGGTCATTCATATTACCGACGGGATGGGGCTTTCGGTAACTGCGGAAATCACGAAGATAGGCCGGAACGGGCTTACTGCGGCAGTCACTGAGAAAAAAAAAGTTCTGCCTCCGTCGGCAGAGGTGACGGTGGCACTATCGCTTCTCAAATCGTCACAGCGGTTTGATTTTTTTCTTGAAAAAGCAACAGAGCTTGGTGTAGCCGGGATTGTTCCCATGATAACAGAGCGAACGGTTTCCCAGCCAAAAGCTGAAAAACGTGCCAGGAAACTTGAACGCTGGAAAAAAGTTGTTGTTTCAGCCGCGCTTCAGACAAAACGGTATCATTTCCCGGAAATCACAGCGCCGCTTCACTTTGATGCAGTACTGAAACGTGAGGGATATGACAGCAAGCTGATTGCCTATGAAACATCTTCCATAGCTCCGGATGTCTCTTTTTTCGGGAGAAAAGTGTTGTTTTTAGTTGGTGGCGAGGGTGGTTTTACCGGTGAAGAACTTGAAATGGCCGTCAAAAAAGGCTTTTGTGAAATTTCCTTCGGTCACTCGATTCTGCGTGCGGAAACTGCAGGAATTTTTGCCGTCGCCATGGCAAGGGCACAGATTGCCGCACATGAATCGCCTGAAAAATGGTTATGATAGAGAAGAACTCCTTATCATTGGATACTCCTATGCAAAAAACAGCACTGAACAATATCGTTCTCCTGATCGTTGTCCTGCTGATCTCAGTGATTTTTATTTCCATGATCTATGATTTTCTCATGGTGATTCTGATTGCCGCGATTTTTTCAGGGCTTGCAATGCCGTTGTTTCGATGGTTTGAATCCCTGTTCAGGGGGCGCAGAAGTATCAGCTCGGCGATGACCATTCTCACCATGGCATTGATTCTGATATTTCCCTTGCTTGCCCTGCTTGGTATCGTGGCTGCTGAAGCGATCAAGGTCAGCCGTTCGGTCGGGCCATGGATTGAGCAACGGGTCGAGCAGCCCACAGCCTTTGATGACATCTTCAGCTCATTGCCATACTCTGAAACCATCATTCAATACAGTGATGAGATCCTGCAACGGCTCGGTGAACTTGTAGGAAATATGAGTACGTTTCTGTTCGAGAATCTCTCCTCGTTTACGCTCTCGACGGTTCACACGCTGTTTATGATGTTCGTGTTTTTCTACACCATGTTTTTTTTCCTCAAGGATGGCCGGGACATGCTCGAGTCTGTTCTCTACTATCTCCCTCTGGGTGAACGGGATCAGTCGCGCATGCTCGACAAGTTTACCTCGGTTACCGGGGCGACCATACGGGGGACATTTGTTATCGGTATTCTTCAGGGAACGCTTGCCGGTCTGGCCTTGAAGGTTGCCGGGATTGAGAGTGCAATTTTCTGGGGGGCGGTCATGACGGTGCTTTCCATCATACCGATAATCGGTTCTGGCCTGGTCTGGGGCCCTGCGGTTCTCTATCTCTATGCGACCGGAGAGTATGTGTCGGCGACCGGTCTGCTGCTGTTTTGCGGTCTGCTGGTGAGCAGTGTCGATAACATCCTGAGGCCAATTCTTGTCGGAAGGGATACCAAAATGCACGAACTGCTGATTTTCTTTGGAACCTTCGGGGGCATAAGCCTGTTCGGTATATCGGGATTCATCGTAGGACCGGTTATCGCCGCATTGTTTGTCACTGTATGGGAAATTTACGGTGAAACGTTCAAGGACTATCTCTATGCCGTGAAACATCCGGGCCCCTGCAGTGACAGAGAAGGAAATGATGAATCTTTATGACATGAGCTATGATACCGGTTGCAGTGACGCAGACCAGATATTTAGTGGCATCGGTAAAAGTGCCTTATGAGTATGAATACGTTATGAAATTCCATTGATACGTCGCATTATGAGAAGACAAGGAACAATGCGTTCTCTCCGCGTTTTCGCGCTTCTATCTCTTCTGATACTTGCCTTTCAGCCCGGTTCATACGCCGGATCGGCTACTCAGCCTGACACGCTTGATTTTGAACAGGAAATCAATTCCTACATTCTCAAGGATATCGGCACATCCGAGATTCTCATGTCAAAGAATACCGGAAAGCGTATTCAGCCGGCAAGCCTGACAAAAATTCTTACCTCGATTATGGCGATTGAAAGCGGTAAACTCGGAGATTATGTGGTGATCCCGAAAGAGGCGACAGTTGTAGAACCGACAAAGGCCGGTTTTCAGGCAGGAGAGAGGATACGTCTTGTTGATCTTGTCAAGGCGTCTATGGTACGGTCAAGCAATGATGCCGCTTTTGCCATTGCGATCTATCTGGGCGGAAGTGTACAGGGTTTTGCCCGGATGATGAACCGCAAGGCAAGGAAGATAGGTATGAGAAATTCAAACTTTACCAATCCGGCGGGGTTTGACAGGGATCTCTATGCAGGGCACTACTCGACTGCGCGGGATCTGCTGCGGCTTTCCGAGTATGCAATAGGCAACGAGATTTTCAACCGTATAGCTGCACTGGATTCAATATCTTTTTTCGAACAGAACACAAGCAAAAAGTATACCCTCAGGTCGAGCAACAAACTCCTCGGGAAGTATCAGTACGCTGTCGGTATTAAGACCGGATATACCATGAAGGCGGGCAGGTGCCTTATTGCCAGGGCGAAAAAGGGCGAGAAGGATATGGTTCTTGTCATGCTCAAGGCAGGGCGCAAACGTTGGGCGCTTGCTGAGCAGATGTTTGAAAAAGGATTTTCAATGCGACAACGGGACAGGATTTCAGACTATCCGGTGACCCAGCAGGAGGCGGCCAAACCGCTCATGTTATTGGGAAATGAACTGCAGGGGAAATAGCTGGATAGAAAATTAGTGATGAGTGATGCGCAACCAGAGAGTTTTTTTGTCATTCCCGTGCTTGACACGGGAATCCATCTGTTGAGAGCTATGTGTTAGGTAGGGAATAGGGAGAAAATAGTTCTGAGTGCTGAGTTTTAAGCTCTGAGTGATGGTTGCAAGATATCGAAATGGCTGGGTGGCTGAAACGTCAAGCCCCGAGAAACCAGAAAGATAGTTTACGGGGCATGACGAGTATGTGCTATCCGGTTGGAATCAGTTGTTGACCCGGACGGCTTCTTCTGTTGAGAAAAAGAACGATGATTCGATCTGTGCGTTTTCTTCAGAATCTGAGCCGTGCACGATGTTTTCACCTTTGCTGTCTGCGTAGAGCTTGCGGACCGTTCCTTCTTCAGCTTCTGCCGGATCGGTTGCTCCGATAAGTTTACGGAAATCCTCTACGGCGTTTTCTTTTTCAAGGATCATCGGAACACAGGGGCCTGAAGACATGAACTCGACAAGTTCGCCGAAGAAAGGCCGCTCTCTGTGAACAGCGTAAAATGCCCCTGCGGTTTCTGTCGTCAGTTTTGTTTTTTTCATGGCGACGACGCGAAACCCTGCGCGCTCGATTTTGTCGATTACCGCTCCAATGAGCTGTTTGCGGACGCAATCCGGTTTAAGAATAGTAAGTGTTCTTTCCATCAGAATATGATTTAGAATTAGATGTGTGATTGTCTGTAATGACGTGAGCGAAGATACATAATGTTGGCAGAATATGGAAGTTCTTCGTTCAGTGTGCCTGCTTGTCCTGAAAGAACTGCAGCGCATGACATATCTGGTCAGTTGGCTGTCTGGTAAATGAACGAGCAGGATCCTGATGCGTTCAGGTCAGTGCGAACTTTCGGTAGTGAATATCACCAGTATTTTTCCTACCCGCTGTCCGTTCATTTTGATCACCTTGAACAGCATGTTCTGCCATTCGAGCGTATCCATGACTGAAGGCATCTTCTCCAGCTTGGTCATGAGAAATCCTCCCATGGTATCGTATCGGGGATCATCCTCGTCGAGGAAGTTGTCAAGATCAAATTCAGAGATAAACTCATCGACAGGGAGCAGGCCGTCAATAATCCAGGTTCGCTCACTTCTTTGTACGATTTTTTTTGTTCCCTCAAGATCATCAGCGGGAATATCTCCCACGATACTTTCAAGTACGTCTGTGAGTGAGATTGCGCCCTGTACCGAGCCGTGTTCGTCGATGACCAGCGCGAGATGGGCTCTGTTTTCCTTGAAAAGTTCCAGTACCTGAAATGCGGGAACGGATTCCGGTACAAAAAGAGGTGGTTTCATCGCACTGCGTATGGACGCTTTCAGATTGCCAGGTTCGAGCAGTTGCTTGCTGACCAGGTCAAGTGAGCGTACAACGCCTCTCAGGTGGTCAGCTCCTCCTTCTGAAACAGGAAAGTGTGAGCGGCCGCTGGCCAGCAGTTTGGCTCTCAAAGAGTCATCCGGCGCATTGAGGTCAAGCCACTCGATCTCGCTTTTCGGTGTCATCATTGCACTTGCCCGCTTGTCGCTCATACGGAATATTCTTGAAATCATCTCGTATTCAACCGATTCAAAAACGCCTTTTTTTGCACCCTGTTTTATCATGAGCATGACCTCCTGATCGCTCACAAGAGGCTTTTCAGTATTTCTGATGCCTATGATTTTCAGGACGATGTTGGTTGAGCCGTTGATAAGGTGCACTATCGGCGAGCTTATTCTGCAGATCATGTCGATACTGCGTCCGATTTTGATCGCTATTGTTTCCGGATGCTGCAGTGCTATTTTTTTCGGAGCGAGTTCGCCGATGATGAGCGTGACATAGGTGACCCCCAAAACAACCAGGCCGAGCGCCAGTTCTTTGCTGTATGGCGCAATGGGTTCGATCTCTCTGATGATTTTCGCGACAGGTTCGGAGAAGCTGATACCGCTGAATGCTCCCGCGAGGGTGGCGATAAGGGTGATGCCTACCTGTATGGCGGAAAGGAATCTTCCAGGCTTCTCAAGCAGCTCGATAACCATGGACGCGCCGGCTACACCCGCGTCACGTAATTCATGCAGTTTGGCTTCACTTGAAGAAATGATCGCAAACTCTGCCATCGAAAAGAATCCGTTAGCCAGTATCAGGCAGAATAATATAAGCAGTTCTACTATATCGGAGTTCATAGGTGTGGCACAACGTGCCTGAAATGTATGAAGTTCAGTGCGCCTGTCTTATCCTGAAAGGAGCGTGATCGCATGAGGTCACTGAGGATGTCAGAACACAGCGTCTTTCACATCAGGTACAGGAACTACTCAAACAAGATAGATAAAAATCCCCAATAGAAGCAGGCAGCAAAACAGCGTGAGAGGAAGAATGGCTAAGGGCTCAGGATAGCAGTGTTGGCGTTATATCCTGAAAGAGGAGCGGTGACCGGCAAAATATGTTGGTATTTCAATTGTGCTGACAGCTTATTTTTTGTAAACTGCATAAATTGAGCGTTTTGTGCTATTCTGGAGACGTAATGGATCACATTAAATGTAGTGCGTTTCATGGCAGATGATATGACATTTGGTTCTGCCGGAGCCTTGCTGGTACGCAAACTTACTCAGGCCAGAAAAGAGAGGGGGCTTTCTCTCGAGGAAGTCAGTGCGGAGACAAGAATACAGAAAAATCATCTTGAGAAAATCGAGGCGGGAGATTTGACCTTTCTGCCCTCAGCCTACGTTTATGCCTTTCTGAAAGAATACGCTGAAGTAATAGGTGTCGATGACCCGCAGCTTATTGAAAGCTGCCGGGACGAGCTCAGTATTCCCACCGATCTGAAGTCCCGGAAGGAAGTGCAGTCAGCAGAAGAAGACAGTTCCCAGAAGGGAGAGCGTCTCTCGGGTATTTTTGGCGCAGCTTCTTCCGCTGGAGCGGGGATTTCTCCGGTTGTGCTTGTTGGCGGCGCGGTTTTTCTGGTGATTGTTCTTCTTGCTGTCGGCTTTTTTATGTTTTCAGGAGTACGGGAAAACCCACAAATGACCCCCCGGCAGAATCTGGAAACAGAGGCTTTGCCAGCCATACCTGAGCCTGAGCCCGCACTTGTTGAGCCGGATTCAGTCGCTCTTGCCGATTCATTACAAGAAGGCTCCGATGAGAGCTCTCCTGAGCTTGCTGTAAAGCAGGAAGCGTGGGCAAAAGATGTTTCCTTTCTTCCGGACTCCCCGACCTCTCCCTATCAGCAAGTACTGATTGTCCGTATCACCAAAGACCTCAGCTGGGTAAAAATTATCGCCGATGACGGCGACAGGGTCTATCCCGGTGCTGCGTTCAAGGCAGGAGAGGTGTTGAGATATGAGGCAAAGAGGAAGTTATGGGTCAATATCGGTCGTCCTCCCTTTGTCGAACTCTATCTCAATGGTGAGAAAGTGCCTCCTATGAGCAAAAGGACCATTGTGCTTGGTGAAGAGTAGAGCTGTGTAAGGGGTCAACAGCGAATCACCGTTCGTGATAAACCAGCGGCACTTTCTTCCGTTTTACGATCATTCCATTTCTTTGACCAGATGCCTTTTTTTGTCTACATCTGGAAATAGGGAATTTTTTGTCCTGTTTATCTATTCCTTTATCCGTATTTAGTCATACGGTTATCATTATTGTAATCAAAACGATCCTCTCAGGTTATGAAAGTATACGACACGATAACACAGACAACAGGAGGGACGCCTCTTGTCGTAATACAGCGCCTGAACGATTCAGGCGGTGGTGAAATTATCGCCAAGCTTGAGTCATTTAATCCTCTGTCAAGTGTAAAAGACAGGATCGGGGTTGCCATGATAGAGGAGGCGGAAAGCAAAGGTATGATTACCGCAGATACCACGATTATTGAGCCGACAAGCGGCAATACCGGTATCGCGCTTGCATTTGCCTGTGCGGCAAAGGGGTATAAACTGATTCTTACCATGCCGGATACCATGAGTATTGAACGGCGCCGACTGCTGAAAATATTCGGGGCAGAGCTGGTGTTGACCGATGGAGCTTCGGGTATGAAAGGCGCGATAGAAGAAGCCGGGCGACTGGTGGAATCCATGCCTCACGGCGTCATGCTCCAGCAGTTCAGCAACCCGGCAAACCCTGAGGTGCATCGCAGAACAACAGCTGAAGAGGTATGGGAGGATACTGACGGCACCGTTGATGTATTTGTCGCCGGTGTCGGTACGGGGGGAACGGTAACCGGTGTGGGCGAAGTGCTCAAAAAACGAAAGCCCGGGGTAAAGGTGATTGCTGTAGAGCCTGAGGATTCAGCCGTTATTTCCGGAGGACAGCCCGGTCCGCACAAAATACAGGGAATAGGCGCCGGATTTATTCCGGGGAATCTCCAGAAGGAAATTATCGATGAAATAGTGCTGGTGAAAAACGAAGACGCAGGAGCCGTATCCAGACAGCTTGCCCGGATGGAAGGTATTCTTTGCGGGATTTCTTCGGGCGCGGCAATGTGGGCGGCTTTGCAGATAGCCAAACGTGCAGATATGCAGGGAAAAAAAATTGTTGTTCTTTTGCCTGACACCGGAGAACGCTATCTTTCCACCTGGCTGTTTGCCGATGAGTAACGCTACAGGTTAACCGGGTCAGTTTTACAACTTTTAGATCGTGAAAACGGATTATGGGAATACAACGGGTTTATCTTGATAACAATGCCACAACTCCGCTTCATCCTGAGGTGAAAAGGGAGATGGTGGAGGCGATGGATATGTTCGGAAATCCATCGAGTATGCATGCTTTCGGAAGGGAAGCCAGGGCAAATGTAGAGCATGCAAGAAAAACCGTGGCAGAGTTCATCGGGGCTCACGAGGATGAAATCGTCTTTGTTGGGAGCGGTTCAGAGGCCAATAATACAGTCCTTTCCCTGTTTGCCTGTGCCTCAAACCTTTGCCTGCCCGGTTTTAAAGCCAGGACGACGATCATTACTTCCAGAATTGAGCACCCCTGCGTGCTGGAAACCTCTGAGTGTCTTGCTCACAAGGGTACAACCGTCAAGTTTCTTGATGTTGACGAGTACGGCAGGATCGATATGGATCAGTTGAAGGAGTACCTTACCGATGATGTCGGTCTGGTTTCCGTGATGACGGCAAATAACGAAATAGGCACGATTCAGGACATCGCCGAAATTACCCGGCTGGCGCATGAAAACGGTTCATTGATGCACACCGATGCGGTTCAGGCAGTCGGGAAAATGCCGGTTAACGTCAATGATCTGGGCGTTGATTTTCTAACCATGAGCGCGCACAAGATTTATGGCCCGAAAGGTATCGGGGCGCTTTTTGTGCGAAAAGGCACTCCATATTGTCCGTTTATTCGCGGTGGACATCAGGAGAAGGGGCGAAGGGCAGGAACGGAAAATACTCTTGGCATCATGGGAATGGCCAAGGCGGTTGAAATGCGTGCACTTGAGATGGAAGAGGAGGCAAAACGTTTTGCCGTGATGAAGGAGGCTCTGAAAAAAGGTATAGAAGAGTCCATCGATGATGTCTTTTTTAACGGTCATCCGACCAAAAGCATGCCGAATACCCTGAACGTTTCCTTTCCGGGTGCTGAAGGGGAAGCGATTCTGCTCTATCTCGATCTCGAAGGGATTGCCGTTTCTACCGGCTCAGCCTGTGCTTCGGGTTCCCTCGATCCTTCGCATGTACTGCTTGCAACCGGTTCGAATGCGGAACGGGCTCATGGTTCGATACGAATAAGCATGGGAAGGGAGACAACAATGGATGAAATCACCTATCTGCTCGAGGTGCTTCCCGGCATCATCGGGAGAATAAGAACAATGTCAACAGCATATATAAAGGGAGAAGAACATGTTGCAGCCAAGTGAATGGGTCTATACCGATACATTGAAAGAGCATTTCATGAACCCGAAGAATATTCTTCAGGGTGAATCTACCGATGAGTTTGACGGGATCGGCATGGAGGGGAACCTTTCCTGCGGGGACCAGATGATGGTGGTGATCAAGGTGGAGAAAGAGACCGAGGTTATTGCCGACTGCCAGTGGAAAACCTACGGTTGTGCGAGCGCTATAGCCAGTACATCCATTCTTTCCGAAATGGTCAAAGGCATGACGCTCGATCAGGCGTTCGATGTTTCACCCAAGGATGTCACCAAAGAGCTTGGCGGTCTTCCTGAAAACAAGATTCACTGTTCCGTGCTCGGCGACAAGGCGCTTCGTGCGGCCATCAACAACTACTTCGAGCGCAACGGCATGGACGACCGTGTTCGCAAGGAACAAAGCAAGATCGTCTGTCAGTGCATGAATGTGACCGATCACGAGATTGAGGAAGCGATTCTTGAAGGGGCTCGGACGTTCTACGAGTTGCAGGAGCACACCAAGCTCGGTACGGTTTGCGGACAATGCAAGGATGAAGCCGAAGAGTTGATTGAAAAGTACAAGCACCTGCATTTCGGAGAGTAGCATGAGGCTGTCTCATACCTTTTCATGGTATTTTTTTTAATCTTGCGCGTACTTCAGGATATCTTTTGCCCTGACCAGGGTATCGGTCAGCCGCTTCCATTCAACGATGAGTTTCTGCTTTTCGATTTCCCGGCTGATACGGTTGAACCGGTGCTCTTCGAGCCGGTTCACCTCGTCGATGAGATCGTTCAATCCGGCTTTGCCCAGTGAATAGTTTTTCTTTTCATCCCGGACAATAGCCTCGGATATGGCTATTTTATCTTTTGCAAGCCCGATAAGAAGCTGCTGGTTCTCGATTGAACGATAGAGGTTGGTCAAGGCAGTTGCAAGGGACAGCCTGGTATTGCTGTTTGAGAGCGATACCCTTGTGCGGTTGATTCGGCTTATTTCATGACGCGCGTGCTCCTGTTTGTCCGGCAAAGGCCATTCCATGGTGATTCCGGCAAAAAGTCCCTGTTCAGATGCCGTGAAATACCGGTCGTCACCTGAAATGTCATAGCCCGCTGTCAGGTTTATGGACGGCAGCAGTCTGTCGGCCTGACCCAAGACCTCAGTGTCGGCCTTTTTTTCAAGGAGTGCAAACATCGTAGCAGTCCGGCTTGATTCGCGGAATAACCGCAGCTGACTCTCCAGACCGGTTGACTGCATGTGAGCGCTGCTTTCAGGTTTGACAGGGACAGGTGCAGGCCCGTCATTATCTCTGACTGCTTCCTTGACCAGGTTCGTAAAAGCCCGGTATTCATTTTTCAGTGCAATCATTGTTTCTTTTCTCGATACGGCCTGTACCTTGATTTTATTCACGTCAATCGGAAGCGCGATAGCGTTACGCTCTCTTTCTCGAATGTTCTCAAGCTGCTTTTCAGCATCCTTCCAGGCTGTCGTGGCGGTCCGAAGGTTTTCCGACGCGGCATACCAGTCGTAGTAGAGGTGTATCAGGCTTGCCAGATAATCCTCATACGCCTCGGCAATCTGGTATCGTGCCAGATCGTTTTCAATGCCTGTCAGTTTATCCTGTAACCGGGCGGCCCTGCCAAAGGCATTTTCCGCAACGGGTTGTACGAGGGCAATGCTGAATTCCGATTCGTTCCGGCGGCGGCTCAGGCTGTAATCGGTCTGGTAGGAAGCTGTCACGCGGGTTCCGGTTGCCGGAAACAGTTTGTCCAGTGCCACGCTGTATTCCGGCGCGCCGTCCACTGCATCAAGTGCCAGGGCGTAACCGCCTTTTACCGAGAGAATCAGGTCGTCTGCCGGCAGGTCGAGAGTTCTTGAATACTGCAGAGGCAGTTCGTCCAGCAGTATTGCTTCGAAAACCGTGTTGCGCTCCGCGACAAGTCGGATAAAGCTGTTCAGGGAGAGCTGTTTTTCTTTGGACGCCGCAGCCGATTCTGTTCCCATGCAGCATAGAAGCGCCAGCAGGAGTGCAGATGCAAGCAGCTTCGAGGAATTGCTTCGGGTGTGCTGTCGATCGGGTTGTGACGGCATGGTTATGCGTTTTCCTGTTGTATCGAGCCGACAATCATGATCCGGTAGAGGCAGGGAACAAGCACCAGTGTCACCAGGGTTCCTCCAACAAGCCCCCAGGTCAGAGCGAGCATCATCTGGGCAAGCATAGGATCATATCCAGCCCAACCGTATGCTGTCGGCAGCAAGGCAGAGACTGTTGTCAGCGTTGTCAGCAGTACAGCACGCAAGCGGGTCGAAGCCGCTTTTGCAATACTGCCCGGCAAGCCTTGCTGAGCATGTGTACTTCCGATTTCCCTGTCCAGTGTGGTAACCATGATAATGGCATCGTTGACAATGACTCCGGCCAGGCCAAGAGCCCCGATGACACCGAAGAAACCGTAAAATTCTATACCGTGCAGGACAAAAGCCACGATGATTCCTGTAAGGCCGAAGGGGATGGTCAGCATGATCAACAGGGCTTTACGCAAAGAGTTGAAAAGCAGGACCAGAACAATAAAAATAAGCATCACCACTGAAAAGACTGCGGTGATAAAATTTTTTCCGGACTCGCGGCTGTCACGGATTTCTCCTTCAAATTCAAGGGTGGCTGACGGGTGACGTGCTATGATGGAAGGAAAAATATCGTTTTCAAGTGTTTCCGCGTATTGCAAGGGGCTCAGCTTGCTGTCACGCTCGATGTCGGCATAGATCGATGTATAGCGCACTCGATCCAGGCGGACGATCGAGTTGGGTTTTTCGACCTGTTCAACGTTGATAATGTTGCGCAGGGGAACAAGATAGTTGCTTTTGTTCTCCACCGGCAGCTCCAGCAGCGACGCAATCGACTGCTTTGACGGAATGGACACGGAAAACCTTACCCCGACAGGTTCGTTATCAGAGCTGAATTCATACAGGACGGTTCCTTCAAGGGCGGCCCTGAGGGTCAGTGCTGCTTCCGAGGGATCGATGTCAAGGCGTTTGACCTTGTCCCGCCTGAGCGTGATCAGGTATTCCGTCGAGGTTTTGGGCTGATCCGTTTCGATATTGGTCAGTCCGGGGATTTTCCGCATTGCTGTTGCAAGCGCTTCGGCAGCCGCTCTCCGGATGGATTCATTATTATCCTTGATAACAACTTCAACGGGACTGCCGCTGTCCTGCCCATGGCGTGTTTTGCTGAATTTCAGTTTTGTCAGCGTTCCGGAGGAATCCATGGCCTGCTGCCACTCCCTGATCAGCTGGTCGGCGGTTTTTTCCCGCTCTTCTTTCGGAAAGAGTTCAATTCTCATCCTGAAAACATTGTCCTGAACAGCCGACCCGTGGCGGGACTTTGCGATTTCATTCCGGAATCCTGCAACGTCACTGCCAAGTCCACTCCGGACAAGATCCTCGAGCGGTTGCGTGAGGCGGGCGGTTTCATATTGCAGGCTTCCCTGGGGCGTCTGTCCGCTGAGGCGGATCTCCCTGGTTTCCTCATCGGGAAACATGACAAACGTCATGGCAGAACCAGCCAGCAGGAGAGCGGCTCCGAAGCCAAGCAGGAACAGCGTCAGAAGCAGCCACCTGAAAGGAAGCAGGCGCTTGAGGATTTTTTCATAAAAGGATTCCCGGATTGCAAACCAGTGTTCACGATTCGAACTTTCGTGGCCGCGGGCAGAAAGGGCAAGGTGCCCGGGAAGGATGAACAGGGCTTCAAGCAGGCTTCCGGCGAGCATGAGCACAATGACCGCAGGGATAAAAGAAACCATAGTTCCGAAGCGGCCCTGAAAAAACAGCAGAGGGACGAAGGCGAGGCAGGTGGTGAGGATGCTGGCAAGCACCGGCATAAACACCATTGAGGTGCCTTCAGTGGCCGCCTGGTAGAGGGGCATTCCGGAGGATGCCCTGCGCTTGATGTTTTCCGCGACGACAAGGGCATCGTCTACGACGATACCCATGACGATAATGACCGCCGCAAGGGTGATGTTGTTGATCGAGTAACCGATCATCAGGGCTCCAGCGAGCGCGAAACAGAAGCTGAACGGGATTCCCGCGGCCACCCAGAATCCGGATCTGAAATCAAGGAAGAGGAACAGGATGATCAGGATAAGAACGAAACCTATTGCCCCGTTCATGCCGATGATGGAGAGGCGGTTGCGCAGGTCTACCGATTCGTCGTCAAGAATGATCAGCTGGAGCTCAGGTGTGTTTTTTTGCAGGGATCGGAACCCCTCAATTTCCCTGTTGACAGCCTCCAGAGCCTCGAGGATGCCAACCCGTGAGCTTTTGATGACCTTCAGAAAGAGCCCTTCATGCCCGTTTATTTTCAGGATACCCGGATTTTTTTTATGACCGTAAGTGACCTCGGCGACATCTTCAAGCCGCACAACATGTCCCTCGAATCCTCCCTGTACTGCAAGCGCCCGAAGTTCTTCAGGTGTGCGCAGTTCGCCGTAGAGGGTCACTTTCGGTTCCTGCACGGCTTCGATGCTTCCGGCCGGTTGACGCACGTTGTTCCGGCGGATCTCGTTCATGACCGTGTTGAAGGGGATATTGTAGGCTCTCAGTTTTTCAGGGTCTACACTGATATGCATTTCATCGTCAAGGTATCCTGAGCGGGAGACTCTGCTTATCTCAGGGAGAGCAAGGAGCCTTTTTTCGAGATCCAGAGCACGGTTCTGCAGCAGGCGGCGCTGTTCGCTATCGAGCAGTTGCGCTCCGGTCAGGATCAGGCCGATATCGAGAATGGCTTTGCGCGATGTTTTAAAGACTCTGATGCGGGGGTCGTCCCTGATCTCATCCGGGAGATCGACGGCAAGAACCTCCTGGCGGATTTCCGTCACGACCGCCTCTATGTCGTCAGTTTGAGGTTCGAGTTCGGCTGTGATGATGCTGCTTGCTGAGGCGGTCGAACTGGAGAGCCGGTAAATGCCATCGACCGAGCTGAGAGCCTCCTCAAGGGGTTCCGTGATATGGTATTCAACTTCCTCGGCTGAAGCTCCGGGATAATTCACCGAAATTCGCACGGTATCGAAGGTGATATCCGGCAACTCCTCCTTTTTCAGGTTTGACCACGCCAGCACGCCTGCGACAAGAACAAGCGCAAAGACCATGTTGGTCAGCAGGTGGCGGTGGATGAAGAAACCGATAAGGCGATCGAGCATGTGATCAGCTGGATAGTACTCTGTGGAGACTTGACTTCAGATCGCTCACCGAGAAGTAATACATCAAGACAATTCTGTAATAATACGGAGAAAATTGTTAATCCTTTGAAAATCTTGCCGGTCCGTGTACTATGTAGGGCACCTCTCTGTATATATTCCGCGAATTCAACCGCTTTGTTGAGTGGATAGAAAGGGTTTCTGCGCTCCGTTCGCCTTCTGCCTGAACCGCTCATGACAATACAGAGAGGGGCCCTTTAGTGAATAGTCTTTTCAAAGGGAACGCTTTCTGATGACGAAAAAGGTCTACATCCGAACCTTCGGCTGCCAGATGAATCAGGCCGATACGGAGATAATTGCAGCGTTGCTGCAGGATGAGGGGTACGTCATGACGGGATCGGAAGAGAACGCTGATCTGGTGATACTCAACACCTGTGCCGTGAGAGAGAATGCGGTTGAAAAGATTCTGCATACTCTGGACCATCTGAAAGGAAAACGACGGTCGCGACCGGGGCTGCTTGTTGGCGTGATCGGTTGTGTCCCGCAGTACTACAGGGAAAAGATGTTCGGGATGGCGGACGGCATCGATTTTTTCGCCGGTCCGGATACCTACCGCCGGCTTCCCGAGATGATAGCAAATGCCGGGCAGGGGATTCGGGGAGCCGATTTCGGATTTTCTTCCGATGAAACCTATTGCGGGATCGAACCGGCCCGTTCAGGCACGATCTGCGCGTTTATTCCCGTGATGCGGGGGTGCAACAACAGGTGTGCGTTCTGCGTGGTGCCGTTTACCAGGGGAAAGGAACGAAGCCGTCCGTTGCTCTCAGTACTTGAAGATGTCGGGCGCCTTGCCGCGTCCGGCTACAAAGAGATTACTCTGCTCGGACAGAACGTCAATTCCTATAGTGATGATGAGGCTGCGTGCGATTTTTCAGAACTGCTTGACAGGGTGGCTCTTGCATCCGAAGGAGTCCGCATCAGGTTCACTACCTCCCATCCCAAGGATATTTCCGAATCACTCGTGCGGGTTATCGCGGCCCGTAACAATATCTGCAACGCGATTCATCTCCCCGTTCAGTCCGGTTCAACCAGAATGCTCAAACTGATGAACCGGGGGCATACAAGGGAGGAGTACCTCGAGAAGATCGCCATGATACGCGGTGCTGTTCCCGGGGTCACGGTGTCGACAGATCTGATAGCGGGGTTCTGCGGTGAAACGCGCGAAGATCATCAGGCCACGCTGAGCATGATGGAGGAAGTACGATTTGATTTCGCCTATATGTTTTACTATTCGGTGCGACCCGGTACCTATGCGGCGAAACATCTGCCTGACGATGTGCCCGAAGAGGAGAAAAAACGACGTCTCGAAGAGATAATTGCTCTGCAGGGCAGCATTTCAGGGGAACGCAATGCCGCTGAGGTTGGAAGTGTCGTGGAGGTGCTTGCTGAATCGGAAAGCAAGCGTTCAAGCGAGATGCTCATGGGAAGAACAGATGCCAACCGGGTTGTCGTGTTCGATCGTCACGGGTTCGAGGCGGGCGATATGGTGAAGGTACGTATAAGGTCGTCAACTCCGGCAACGCTTATCGGCAGTCCAGTATGATGCCATTCGGTTCTTTTTTATGTCAGGGCGTATTTGTAAATTAACTCTTTGCAATGGAAGATATTTAAAAGTATAACGCTCTCCAGTGAGCGAATTATAGCAGTGCAATGTCATTTACCGCCAACCGCAGGTTGAGTTTTGTCGATAAGGTTCGGGCTCATATCGAGATTCTGGACCCGGTGACCTGGATCAGTGTTTTTCCATATCTGGCAGGAGGTGTTATGGTTTCCGGGGCCATGCTTCCGACTCTTCATGATTACCTGCTTCTTTTTGCGGTTTTTTTGATGTTCGGTCCACTGGGGACAGGTTTCAGTCAGTCCATCAATGATTATTATGATCTTGAACTGGACAGGGTCAACGAGCCGACACGGCCAATTCCATCAGGGAGATTGACGAAAAAAGAGGCCTTATGGAACAGCATGGTGGTGTTTTTTCTTGCTTTCGGATTGGGGGTCTTTCTGTGCTTTTACATCGGAGGAGCAAGAGGGCTGATTATCTTTTCTTCTATAACGGCAGGCTTGATCGTTGGTTATATATACTCCGCGCCGCCGCTGAAACTCAAGAAAAACATCTTGACATCCGCACCTGTTGTAGGGTTTTACTACGGGTTTATAACCTGGTTTTCGGCAAATGCCCTGTTCAGCGAGATTCGACCGGAAGTATACTGGTTGGCAGGACTTAACTTTTTTATGGCAATGGCATTAATCATTCTCAATGATTTCAAATCTACGAAAGGTGATAAAGAGGGCGGCTTGAAATCACTTACGGTCATGATTGGTTCCAAAGGCACTTTTCTGGTTTCATTTATTATTATTGATCTGGTATTTCTTGTTTTCGCATGGCTTGAGTATACCTGGAAATTATATCCACTCGTCTTTTTAATGCTGGGTGGTCTTGTGCTGAACATCATTCTGCAGATAAAGCTGTACAGGAATCCCGAGGGGGGGATTTCCATTGCCAATACCGTTGTCAAGGAAGGTTTTGGCAATACGATCGGAAAGAGTAACGTTGTCGAGCATAATGCTTTTTTACGGTTTCAGGTGGCAAACAATATTATATTTTTGTTTAACAATCTCATGGCGGCCGGTGCTATCGGCATGAAATATATGCTCTGACCTGAATCCACCAGGTCACGTCAGTCGGTTCCTCAAAGTTGTGTAGGCTGAACCTGTTGGAAAAGTCTTATTGATTGCCGAGGCTCTGTTTTTTTCTGACTGAAAATAACCGCTTACATCGTTGATCGTCATTCATGATACCTGTGTTTCGATTTGTTCATCAGCTTTCTGAGTAAGTTGTTTTATAATCATGTTCGTGATAGCGAACGTATTACACTTTTTCAATGTCAGTTAGTGTCAACCGCAGTATGAGTTTTACCGACAAGGTCAGAGCCCACCTTGAAATTCTTGATCCGGTTACCTGGATCAGTGTTTTCCCTTGCCTTGCCGGTGGTGTCATGGCTTCGGGCGCCATGCAGCCCACGCTTCATGATTATCTTCTCCTTCTGGCGATTTTTTTAATGTTCGGTCCTCTGGGCACCGGATTCAGCCAGTCAATAAACGATTACTATGATCTTGAACTGGACAAGGTCAACGAGCCGACACGGCCTATTCCCTCAGGGAGAATGACTGAGAAAGAGGCTATCTGGAACAGCGTCGTGGTTTGTCTGCTGGCTCTTTGTCTTGGTGTTTTTCTCGGCTTTTACATTGGCGGCGAAAGAGGACTGATTATCACGTCCTCGATAGTCGCTGGTCTGATCGTTGCCTACATCTATTCTGCGCCACCGCTGAAGCTCAAGAAAAATATACTGACTTCTGCACCGGCCGTAGGTTTTTCATACAGTCTGGTAACCTGGTTTTCGGCAAATGCCCTGTTCAGTGAAATTCGGCCGGAAGTATACTGGCTGGCGGGACTTAACTTTTTTATGGCAATGGCGCTTATCATCATGAATGATTTCAAATCCGCAAAGGGAGACAAAGAAGGGGGGATGAAGTCGCTTACGGTTATGATAGGTATGAAAAATACTTTTCTGGTTTCATTTATTATGATCGATCTGGTGTTTCTTGTTTTTGCCTGGCTTGAATATCAATGGGGCTTTTATTATCTGGTTTTTTTAATGCTTGGCGGATTGATCCTTAACATATACATGCAGGTAAAACTGTATGCCGATCCGAAAGGCGGCGTGGCATTTATGGGAAGTGCTGTAGATGATGTTTTTGGAAACACTATTGGACAGAGTGAAGTCGAAGAACATAAGGCCTATCTCCGGTTTCAGATCGCAAACAATGTTCTGTTTCTTTCCAACAATCTGTTCGCTGCAGGCGCGATTGGTATGAAGTATATGCAAGGATAGCTTGTCGTAAAATCAACTCCGGTTGTAATGGGTACTCTGGACACAACATTCTTTTCTCTGCCGGTTTTATGGCACAATGTTCTGATAGCGTTCATGACACTGATTTACGTTTTCAGTGTGCCTCCTCTCATGGATTACCTGGTCACGAATCATAAGCTGTCCAGAGATATAAGCCGCAAAATCACCCATATTTGTGCCGGAACGGTCATCATCTTTCTTCCTCTTTTTCAGGACGGCCACTGGAGCCAGTACCTCAATGTGTCGGTTTACGTCATATGGGCACTGCTGTTTATTCAAAAGGGTCTGTTTGCCGCCGATGATGATCAGGCGATAAAGACCATGACCCGTACCGGAGACAGGCGTGAGCTTCTGAAAGGCACGTTTTATTTTGTGGTCGTGGGTATAATTTGCGGTACGGTATTCTATAAACAGCTTCCGGGCGTACTCGCAATGGCGGTTCTTGGTTGGGGAGACGGGCTTGCTCCTATTGTCGGTTTGAAGTTCGGTAAAATGGAGTACAAGGTTTTATGCAAGAAAACCGTTGAGGGCAGTCTGGCGTTTTTTGCCGGAAGCCTTCTTGCCGGAATGTTTTTTGTCTGGCTGATTATTCCTGCTGCATTCAATCTTTCTACCATCCTCATCATTGCGCTTGTCGCAACGATTGTAGAGGGGATGAGCCCGAAAGAAGTTGACAATATCCTTATTCCCGTTGTCGTAATTGCTCTTGTCTTCCTCCTTTGAACGGCGGAACAAACTCAGTGTGCATGTCGAAATGCTTCTTTGTCAGCGATATTCACTTTGGACTGCAGTCGGTCGAGGAAGAGAATAGCAAGCTGGAGCATTTTGAGCAGCTCTCCGGAATGATCGGGCAAGAAGGCGGCAGGCTCTATATGGTTGGCGACATACTTGATTACTGGATGGAGTTTCGCCACCTCATTCCGAAATATTTCGACGGTTTTCTCTTCCAGTTGAGACATCTTGCGCGCCGGGGCGTCGAAGTTCACTACTTTGCGGGCAATCATGATTTTTATCTCGGTGACTTTTTCAGGCAGCAGCTCGGGGTAGAGACCTACTACGGCATGCAGGAGCTTGACATTGACGGTAAGCGGTTTGTCGTAACCCACGGGGACGGTCTGGACAAGAGTGATATCGGGTACCGTCTTTTCGTCAAGCTGGTTCGCAACCGATGTAATCTTTCCCTGCTCTCTGCACTGCAGCCGGACCTTGCAATTGCGATAATGCGCAGGTTTTCGCGGATGAGCCGAAAACACGGCGCACAGGATTACCAGGCTGAATCCGGTTTTTTACTGCAGTATGCGGAAGCTCTGGCCGGAGAGAAGGATTTTGATTACTTTGTCTGCGGTCACAGTCATGTTCAGGAGCAGCAGACGCTGTCTGATTCCCGAAGTCAGTACATCAATCTCGGTACCTGGATTAACGGGAGGTATCCCTATGGGGTTTTCCATGACGGTGTATTTTCTTTACAGGAGCTTGGCGATGGCTGAATTGATGGCAGGGACGGTAAAAACCTCGACAGGGGTTGCGTAAGAGCATAACGTGAAACGATCAAAGAGATCATCCAGGAATAATCAATAATTGAAATGCGTACCATGAGTGTATCTGAAAATATTTTGAAAGTGGGGTTGCCGAAGGGCAGTCTGCAGGATTCGACACTTGAATTGTTTGCCAGGGCGGGGTTTCATTTTTCCGTGAAAAGCCGCTCCTATTTTCCCTCGATCGACGATGATGAACTGGAAGCCATACTGATTCGTGCCCAGGAGATGGCCCACTACGTCGAACTCGGCGCTTTTGATGTCGGGCTTACCGGGAAGGACTGGATCATAGAGACAGACGCGGATGTCGTGGAAGTTTCAGATCTGGTGTATTCCAAGGCATCGATGAGGCCGGTACGATGGGTGCTCGCCGTTCCGGACAGCTCATCGATCCAGTCTGTAAAGGACCTTGAAGGCAAGCATATCGCCACCGAGGTTGTCGGCATCACGAACAAGTATCTGGAAGAAAACGGCGTCAGCGCTCATGTTGAATTCAGCTGGGGGGCAACCGAGGTAAAACCGCCTGAACTGGCCGATGCGATTGTCGAGGTCACTGAAACCGGCAGTTCGCTTCGTGCCAACAAGCTGCGTATTGTCGATGTTCTGCTCGAGTCGAATACCAAGCTGATTGCCAACAAGGACTCCTGGAACGATCCATGGAAAAGAGAGAAAATCGAGAACATGGCCATGCTCCTGCAGGGCGCGATCAATGCGCAGGGCAAGGTCGGTCTGAAAATGAACGCTCCCAAGGCTTCACTTGCAAAAATTACAACGCTTATTCCTGCACTTCGTCAGCCGACAGTCTCCCATCTTGCCGACGAAAACTGGGTCGCGCTCGAAGTGATTGTCGAGGAGAAAGTAGTGCGTTCGGTCATCCCCGATCTGAAACGGGCCGGTGCTGAAGGTATTTTTGAGTATAGTATCAGCAAGCTGATCGACTAATTTGAGGGCACCTCTATTACTTTATTTCGCGTCTCGATAGCTGTGTTGGTCAGTGCTCGAAATCCTCATGTACTTTATGTACACTCCGGTTTCTGCGCGCTGTCCGCCTTGCTCTCGAAACGCTCATAACAAGTAATAGAGGTGCCCTGTGTTGGTAAAAATGCCTTGCATCTCCGGCATGCCAGGCTATTGCTCAATTCAGGTGAGGCTTTATTATCGGGGAGCTCAAAATATGTTATCGTTGTCGTGTAGTTGTTGTCAATGTCTGCATAGATAGACAGTATGTAATAGAGGTGCCCGATGCTGGTGAAAAAGCCTTGCATCTCCGGCATGTCAGGCTATTGCTCAAATTTACGTGCTTACCATATAAGAGAATCGTTCGGTATATTTCGTGTAGCAGTTCAGGAACGGTAAACGTTCTGACCGGTCACAGAGTGTACCGGATGTTTTGATGCTCTGGTCACTGGTTACTCGTCACTCCCTTGTCACTACACATATCGATGCTTGTCTATCAACTGACCATACTTTTTCTGCTCCTTGTCTTTCTGGGGATTCTGCTCTGGAATCTCAGAGCGCTTCCTGAACTGCCCCGCCAGGGAACCAAAACCGATCTTCCATTTGTCTCCGTGCTTGTGCCTGCCCGCAATGAAGAGCACAACATCGAGCGGTGTATTTCCTCCCTGTTGGGCCAGAACTACCCGAACTTCGAAGTTTTCGTTCTCGATGACGCCTCAACTGATCGTACCCCGGAGCTTCTGGAGTCCCTGCGTCAGGCAGACAGTTCCTCAAGGCTCAGGATCATTCACGGAGCGCCACTGCCCGAAAACTGGCACGGCAAAGCGTGGGCCTGTGACCAGCTGGGCAGAGAAGCTGCTGGTGACATGCTTCTTTTTACCGATGCCGATACGTCTCATGCTCCCGAATGCCTTTCACGCGCGGTCGCTGCCATGCAGGAGAGCGGGGCCGATATGCTTTCCATGATGCCTCGTCAGGAACTGAAATCATTCTGGGAACGGCTGATAGTGCCCTTGATCTATTTCATTCTTCTTTGTTACCTTCCCGTGAAACTTGTCTATGCCATGGCATCTCCCGCGCTCTGTTTCGCCAATGGCCAGTTCATCCTGTTCAGGAGAAAAATGTACAGCAGGATCGGCGGGCACGGCGCCGTGAGCGGTGACCTTGTCGAGGATGTGTGGTTATGCAAGGCGGTCAAGAAAAAAGGGGGAAAGGTCGCAAGCTATAACGGGATGGAAACGGTGAGCTGCAGAATGTACCGTAACCTGTCCGAAGTCTGGGATGGGTTTTCAAAAAACCTGTTTGCGGGTTTAGGGTATAATACAGCAGGCCTGTTCGTGCTCATGCTGATAACGGTTCTGGTCTATATCGCGCCGTATGGTTTTGTGATCACTTCCGTTGCAACCGGTACCTATTCAACGGTCTGCGTTCTCCTGCCCCTGCTGCAGATCGCAATTGCGCTGCTCTGCAGGCTGCTGATCGCCGGTCGCTTCAGCCAGCCTTTGTCAGGAGCGCTGCTGCATGTGTTCTCACAGATGGCACTGCTCGGAATCGCCGCGAACTCCTTTTATCTCGTGACCTTCGGCAAGGGATCGCCATGGAAAGGGAGGCGATACAACTTTTCCGGAAAGGGAGGGTAGCAGGGCGTCTCTCTTTAAGTATTCCGAGCTACAATAGCATCGCTGCACGGTGCTCGAATTCATCACAGAAACCCGCTTGTAACAGCCGACGAGAAGCTCCGGTAGTCGGACATTGTGCAGACGATCTGGTAAGGCACAACATCTGCTAAGACCTCCTCGGCATCGCGGCGATACTTTCGCATACGAGCACATGCTGTCAGAAGAGGCATTTGGGAAGATGCTCGCGGATTACAGGTAGGTATTCTATACGATATGTTTACAATTACATTCCGTAGGGGCAGGCCCCTGTGCCTGCCCGAATTGCTGTTCATCATGTGGTTAGTCACCAACGTTCGGGCAACCACGGGGGGTTGCCCCTACGTTTGAATCGGTAATCGCGAACCTCACATCAACGCCACCCCGTAGGGGCGAATAATCATTCGCCCGTAATCGCTCGCATAATTCCACGTACTAAATATCTTTGTGGCGTATAATAATCGTAATTTGCGTAACTTATACCATTGCCAAACATCCCCACTGTACAGATGCTCACAGAAATAGCCGAGAAGGTGATAGATGAATGGAAGATACGCAACAGCGATGAGAGAAAACAGGTGCTTGAGGCGGTATTGTGGGAATCTCATTCTGCCCCGGAATCAGGGGAATGGGTTCAGGGGATTCTTAAAATCAAGAGTAAGCATAGGGAAAACAAACGACGGAAAGGACATAAGTGACCAAAAGTCAGAGGGTACTACATCTTGTCTCATTTTGGTCTCTTATGTCTTTTTTGTCCTTTCAGGAGGGTTCTATTGACTGAAGGTTTCATTCCGCCTCATGGCGGGTACAAAGAACTGCTTTCCTACAAGAAAGCTCAAATTGTCTATGACGCCACGGTTCGTTTCTGCGAACGGAATATTCGGAAAGGCGATCGTACCTATGACCAGATGGTTCAGGCTGCACGCTCAGGAAAGCAAAACATTATCGAGGGGAGTCAGGCTTCGGGTACGTCGAAAAAAATGGAAATCAAGCTGACCAGCGTGGCAAGAGCAAGTCTCGAAGAGCTGCTTGAAGATTATCGTGATTATTTGCGGTTAAGAGGGCTGGAAGAGTGGCCTCTCGATCATCCTTACACTAAAAGGCTGCGTGAATTGAACAGGCGGCCTGATGCTGACTATGAGACCTTTCGAAAAGGTATCGAGCATTCAGATCCGGCTATTGCGGCTAATGTCATTACAGGACTTATCAAAGTAACAGCTTACCTCCTCGACCGCCAATTGAAGCAACTCGAGAAAGCATTTGTTGAAGAGGGAGGATTGAGTGAACGTATGATCGGTGCCCATCTGAAAGAACGCTCAAAAAAGAAAAGACTTGAGCCATAATCAAATATCAGGCTTGGCAAAGTTGTCATCATATGTACTTGTTCCTTGCGGAACTGGCAGTTTGTATGCAAAACCAAAAATCTTGCTGAATAAACAGTATCCCTCAAACAATCCGTCTTTTTTTTTATTTTTAACTTCTATGGTTTATAACAGAGACTTTTATCACGTTTAGAATCCAAAACTTCAACACTCTCATGGGTTTGTTATCAAAATTGTTCGGTAAAAAAGAAGAAGAAGAATTAAAACTTCCTCAGGTCAAGGAGGATGAAGCGCTGATCAAGACGTTTGAAGGTCATGAAGACAGGGTTCTTGGTGTTCGGTTCAGTCCTGACGGTAAAAAGCTGGTAAGTGGCAGTTTTGATGAGAAGGTCATGCTTTGGGATGTCGCAACCGGTCAGATACTGCATACCATGGCAGGTCATTCAACCTGGGTCAAATGCGTTGATTACAGTCCCAACGGCGATAAGGTCGCAAGCGGCAGTATCGACAGCACGGTGAGAATCTGGGACGTGGAAACCGGAAAGAGCCTTCATGAGTGCAAAGGCCATGATACCGAAGTGCGTATGGTCGCGTTCAGCCCTGACGGCAAGGCGCTTGCAAGCTGTTCACGTGATACGACGATCAAGCTCTGGGATGTCGAGTCCGGTAAGGAGATCAAAACATTGACCGGCCATACATCGTATATAGAGTGCATCGCCTACAGCCATGACGGGAAAAAACTCGTCAGCTGCGGGGAAGAGCCGGTGATCCGGATCTGGGATATCGAAAGCGGAAAAAATACCGCGAATTACAAAACCCGCGACAGACATACCTATTCAGCCAGTTTCAGTCCGGACAGCTTATTGATCATCCTGTGCGGCAGGGACGCGATGGTCAAGATTCTCGACGCGGCTACCGGAGATATCAGGCATATTATGGAGGGGCACCATGACGGTGTCCGCAGTGTACGGTTCAGTCCTGACGGCAAAAAAGCAGCCAGCGTAGCCAATGATGAGTCGGTGCGACTCTGGGATGTGGAGTCAGGAAAAGAGATTCACTCCTATCGAGGCCATGTGCTTGAGGTCCAGTCGGTGGATATCTCTCCTGACGGCACGATGATCGTCAGCGGCAGTGACGATCGCAAAATAAAGTTCTGGAGAATGAAATAACCGTCATCTTCTTCTTCTCTCCTGTGAGTCGGTTTCGGGTATACCGGTTTCCTTTTTCAGCCTGAAAAAGGAAACCGGTATACTGCCGCTTCACTGGTCAGGAAAAGAATTTTCTGGCCATGCCGAGTAATCCATCGAGTCCGCCAGCATTGTCAATCATATTTTCAAGCAGCGATCCGTCCGGGCTTGCTTTATCGACCATTTCCGGAAGTGCGTCTGCAATGGCGGTTTCCGCGCTTTTTTCCGAAAGTCCGAGCATGCTTGCAAAATCAGCTATCTTGTCGGAACCGAGAATGTTTTTGATGGCGTCACCCGAGATTGAAGAGTTCTCACCTTTTCCAAGCCATGATGCGGCAAGATCATCAAGCCCGGCCTCCTGCATTTTGCCGAGCACCGTGCCAAGGTCAAGTTTGTCTCCCTTGCCGCCGAAAAGACTGGTGAGCGCTGAAGAGAGCTGGTTCGTATCGAGAGCTGTCGTGGCATCGTCACTGTTGTTCTGGATGACCGATGCGCCAAGTTCAAGCAGATCTTTGATGTCCATGGGTTCATGTTGTTTCAGGTTCCAGGAAAAAATCTGAATCAGCGAAAAAAAACTACTGTTTCAATATAGTTCGCCTTCAGGTCATAATGAAGATGATACTGAGCGTTTGCACAGCCCAGGCGTTGCTGAATAAAAGTTGCGATAACCATGAGAGTATCCGATACCATAACGATCGATGATGCCGAGATAGAAATACAGGCGGTAAGGTCACAAGGAGCAGGAGGACAGAATGTCAACAAGGTTGCGACAGCTATTCACCTGCGATTCAATATTCATGACTCCTCGCTGCCGGATTTCTGCAAAAAGAGACTGCTTGCTCTTCATGACAGACGAATTACGAAAGATGGTGTCATCATCATCAAGGCGCAGGAGCATCGTTCTCAGGATAAAAACCGTCAGGAGGCGCTGGATCGTCTGAAAGCGATTGTTCAGAACGCAACGACAGTAAGGAAAGCAAGAAAAAGAACACGTCCAACCGGTAGCTCAAGAGAAAAACGGCTTGAAGGCAAGGCAAGGAGGGGCCGGATAAAAATATTGCGAAAAAAGGTGGATGGTGGATGATTACATGAAAAAGGCTCCTGTTTCGGAGCCTTTTTTGGTGTTTGGTGTACAGAGGTTTTTCAGATGGTTTTAGCTGTAATCTTGTAGAGTCCTCCCTTGTGTTCTCCTGAACGGGTTGTGTTCATAAAATCGAGGTCCAGGGTGACGCCGCCTGTTGTGGCCCGGCTTTTTGCTATACCGTTGAGCTCGACATCGAGAGACGAACCGGTGTTATTTCCTTGAGTGACGTTCATGTTCGACATTTCGATGACGGATTTGTCCTGTTTGAGTTCATCGCCGCCATCCGGAATTTCGATACTTACCGTGGCTTTTCCGTTTGGTGCGAAACCTCTTACCGCCCAGACTTCAGGAAGGGAAACGGTAACCAGATCCTTGTCAAGTTCGAGCGTGGCGTCCTTGAGGTCATCAGGGTTGAGCTCATCGTTACCATTGACAATGCCCGACCATGCGACATTCATAGAGTTGTCTCCTTCATCGATGGTTTCCGATGATGGGGTTTCGAAATTCAGCTTGACCGCAGAATAGTAGTGCAGAATGATGAACTCCGGAAGTGTCGCCGATACGTTAGCGGTGCCGCTGGACGATGCACCTTTTATGTTTTCAGGATTTGCTGCTGCTGTGTTGATTGGCAGAGCGCTTGCCGCCAGAATGGCAGAGCTTACAAGAATGGATTTGAAGGTATTGATGGTTTTCATGATTGTCCTCCTGTTTTGGTTGTGATAGTACGTGATTGCTTTTTTTGTGAATCTGACTATCTAACTACAAAGGGTATGCCAAAATGCGTCATGTGCAGCACAATATTTTTTTTGTCCTTATAAAGCAAGGGTATGGCGGCGTTTTTTTTATGCGTGAGGAAGAGGGAGGGCAAAAAGAAGAAGGATACTGTTGTTGCGTAATGACGCAGTTGCGTCAGGTTGGGGGGTACATATGATACAGTCGTTCCAGGGCACGGTCAGGGAGTAGACTGCTGGTGTGCCGGAGGGAAAAAGAAAAGGCGGCCTTACATCGCAAAGCCGCCTTCAGACGGTTCGTGGCAATCAGTTTAAAGCAGAAGAAGGCAGTTCAGATGGTGTTGAGATTCCGGCGACAAGAATATCACTGTTTTCAAGTTGCATCCGGAATAGCGATATCTGTGCCTGAAAGTTTTCCATTTCAGCTTTGGGCAGCCCTTTTATTTCGCATACCGATCTCAAGGCGATAAGAGGATTTTGGGGTTTCCCGTTGCGAATCACCCTGAAATCGAGATGCGGGCCTGTGGAGCGTCCGGTAGAGCCGACATACCCGATAATCTGACCCTGCTTGACCCTGCTACCGTGTCTCGCGTTCGCGCTGAAACGGCTTAGATGCAGGTACTTTGTATGGTAACCGTTTGCGTGCCTGATGGTCACCATATTGCCGGCAGCGCCTTTTCTGCCGCGGAAGAGGATTTTTCCGTCAGCTGACGCGTATACCGGTGTTCCTCTTGGTGCCGCCAGGTCGATCCCGCCATGAAAGTGGCGTTTTCTGAGAACGGGATGGGTTCTGTACCCGAAACGGCTGGAGATTCTGGAATAGTTGCACGGTCTGACAAACAAAGCGTTTGAGCGTTTCAGTGATTTGCCCTTGCTGTCGTAATAGCCTGTATTGCCTTTTGAATCGGTAAAACGATACGCTGTAGCCGGTTTATTACCGGTATATATCTCAGCAGCCAGGATTTTGCCGATCCCGACACATTCATTACCGACCCACTCTTCCTCAAAGAGGACATTGTAGATTGTTCCTGGCTGAATGTCGCGTTTGAAATTGACTTTATAAGCAAAGAGCTTCTGAAGCTGACTGATCAGCGCGTAGCGCCCGTGCTCCTGAAGATCAGCCGAAAGAGTCGATGAGATGGTTCCTGAAAGCGCTGCAATCCTGTTCTGGGACTCAAAGGTTTCCTGCCAGATATTGAAATCGTATGTTTCAGGATTTTTCTGTACATGCAGGATAGTCGAGGGCGATTGCTGATAGGTGAAGCAGAGAAATCCGCCACGGGGATCTTTTTCGATGAGATACGGCTTTCCCGGTCTGAAATTTCTGATGGAAAAGCTGCCTTTGAGCTGTTGGGTAATATCGTGAATATCGTTTACCGACAGCCCCTGATGCTGAAGAATGCTGTAGAGCGATTCTCCTTTCTGAATGACGGACTCATGTATGAGGTTTGAATATTGAGAGCCTTCGTCCTCAATGGTAACCAGCTCTTCTTCACCTGTCGATCCGAGTTCATCTTCATAATTTTTGAATAGTGAAGAAACGACAGGCTGGTAGAGACCGGAGAGCAGAACAGCAGACGTTATGACAACAGCAGTGATATGAACAGTGTGTTTTTTTGCATGCAGTAGTTTGAAAAATCGTTCCAGATATTCTGAAACGTGATGTTTCACTTGTTTCATACTCGATCTTCTGTGGTTTTTCATGCAGGTAGTGTGTTCATACGTTTCTTCAATGCCACTCTATGCCGTTCAGATCAATACATGCACAGCGCATAATGGCTCAGAGACCAATGCATTGTCACACGATAAAAATCACGTGTCTTTCATTGGTTGCTATGTTACAGGAATGCATCTATTAATCTAAAGGGAAAATGCGCAATTCGCAAAAAAACATGGGGAAAAATACAGCGTTTACAGGGAAAAACAGGCCGAACTACGGGGTTCTATGATTTTTTTAAGTGACTTTGTTTGTGGTTACATTAAAAAAAGAGCGTTCTGAGAGAAAAAAGAAATCATTGAACGTATGGAGCTTTCAGTCTGGCAGATACTCGGAATTTCTCTGGGCCTGGGACTTCTTGTCGGGCTTCAGCGTGAATGGTCCAAGGCTGAAGGGGCAGGGATTCGCACCTATCCGATGATAACGGTTTTCGGTACTGTCTGCGCAATGCTTGCGGAACGATACGGAGGCGGAATCCTTTTTGGGGGGGTAATTGCATTAGGCGCTATGATGGTCGTCATGAAAATCATGATGAACCTCAATCTTCCCTCTTCGGAGCATCCGCATGCAGGGCCTACAACGGGAATTGCTGCGCTGCTCATGTATGCCGTTGGCGCTATGCTTGCCACGGGAAACATCGTTCCGGCCATGGCAATAGGCGGCGGGGTTGCCCTGCTTCTCCAGTGGAAGCAGCCCTTGCACGGGTTTGTCAGGCGGATCGGAAAAGACGACATGCAGGCGATATTTCGACTGGTGCTTCTGGCCCTGGTGGTTCTTCCTGTGCTGCCAGACAGAAACTACGGTCCCTACGGTGTGCTGAATCCTTCGCACATATGGATGATGGTGGTGCTTATTGTCGGTATCAGCGTCGGCAGCTATCTTTTTTCGCGGTTCATGGGCGCAAAGGCTGGTTCACTGCTCGGTGGTTTTCTTGGGGGGCTTATCTCAAGTACCGCTACCACGATCAGTTATGCTCGCAGGTCGAAAACAACGCCGGGAACCTCTTCGCTTGCGGCAATGGTGATCATGATCGCTTCCTCGATTGTTTTTGTGCGTGTGACCCTTGAAATTGCTGTCGTCGCTCCCGGAGTTCTTCCTTTTATCCTTCCCCAGTTTACTGTCATGTTCCTGGTGATGGCTCTCATTTCTGCGGTTGCCTGGTTCTTCGCCAGGGGAAGCGGGAAAGAACTGCCCGAAGCTGAAGACCCGTCGGACCTGGGAGCTGCCGTTGCTTTCGGGGCACTCTATGCGCTTGTACTGGTTGCTGTAGCCGCGGCAAAAGAGTATTTCGGCGATCAGGGGCTGTACGTTGTTGCCGCGTTGTCCGGACTGACAGATATGGATGCGATAACGCTGTCAACCGTACGACTGATCGAGGATGACAGGATAGGAGTGGATACCGGGTGGCGGATGATGATGCTCGGCGCGCTGTCCAACATTCTGTTTAAAGCCGGAGCGGTGGCTGTATTGGGTGAGAGGAAGCTTTTTGCTTCCATAGCGCTGCTTTTCGGGCTGTCGCTTGCAGGAGGAGCGGCCCTTTTGTGGTTATGGCCGGATGTTGGGTAATGGATAATGGATAATGGATAATGGATAATGGATAGTGGATAGTGGATAATGGATAGTGGATAATGGATAGTGGATAATGGATAGTGGATAATGGATAATGGATAGTGGATAATGGATAATGGATAGTGGATAGTGGATAATGGGGAGAAGTCGGGAAATGAATAATGACTATTTACTATTGAATAATTGAAGACGGGGAGTGGGGAAGTAAGAAGTAAGAAGTCGGGAAATGAATAATGTGTTGGGGGGGGAGCGGTGAGCAATGAGTGTGGGAGGGGTTATGAGTTAGGTGCTACGTGTCAGGATGGAGGGAAGGCTATCCCGCCATTTTGCCTTTTGACTTTTTAATGTTGACTTAATTTTGGGAGTATTATGCTGAAAACAAATGAAAAACAGCTTGTAGAGTTTTTACTTCAGTGCCAGCCGGGGCCGCCGAAATCGAGGCCAAGCTGGAGCGTTGATCATCAGGGAGCGCCTTTTCTGCTGCCTTCTATAGGCGGGATCACGTTGAATGTCCAGGTTGGCGACAGTGCGTTCGGTCTGGCAGGGGATCATGTCGAGCCGGGGGTGAGCTGTACCGCGGATACGCACAAGCCTTTCGATCATCCGAATAATTCTGTTCAAATCTATTCCTGTGTAGGAAATACAGCGACGATTGTTTCCGGTGAGGCCAAGGGGGAGAAGGGTGTTGTGCTTGGTCATCATGGCGGCTCGGAACATGTGATTGTCGATTTTCCACGAAAGGTCAAGGAAAAACTTATCTACAGTGACACGATCATGATCCACGCCGTCGGACAGGGGCTGCGGATTCTGGACTATCCTGAAATCGTGCCGTTCAACCTTTCTCCCGCACTGCTGAAAAGGATGAAGATCAGGCGCGTTGGTGATGCTGCCCTCGAGGTGCCTGTCACTACGGTTGTCCCTGCGGCCTGTATGGGATCAGGGGTGGGGGCTTCACATGTCGCCAAGGGTGATTATGATATCATGACAAGTGATGAGAAGACGGTCAGTGAATATGGTCTCGACAAGATGCGTTTCGGGGATTTTGTCGCTCTGCTGGATCATGATAACCGGTATGGCAGAGCCTACCGGCAGGGAGCGGTTTCCATCGGCGTCGTTGTCCACAGCGACTGCAGGGTTGCAGGCCACGGGCCCGGCGTGACGACGGTATTGACCTGCTCCGGTCCACTGATCAAGCCGGTCATAGACCCTTCAGCGAATATAGCCGATCGCCTGGGAATCGGCACGGTACTGAAAACAACGAAAAAGAAGGGGGCGAGCGGAAAACGATCATAGTCTCACGAGGTCGCTACTGGAATTTTTCATCTTTTCTGATTGTTTATATTTCTTCAGGTGGTCAGATTGTATTGACTGCACGTATGACGTGTTTGATGGTGTGATATACTTAGCAACATAAAATCAAAGGAGGGCATAATGGCACTCAGGTTATACGGCAGGGATCCTCTCAAAATGTTTGAAAACGTCTTTAACGATACGGTATCCCCTTTTGTTACTTCAATGGTGGCACCTTCGTTCAAGGTTGATGTGAGCGAGGATGAGAAAGCTATCTACATCGATGCAGACATGCCGGGTATGAACAAAGAGGATGTTAAAATCAGCATGGATGAAGATGTTCTGACAATTTCAGCTGAAAGAACGCATGAAGAGGAGGAAAAGAAGAAAGACTATCACAGGGTCGAGCGTTCATACGGCAGTATGAGCAGGAGCTTTTCGCTGGGAGAAAATGTTGATCTTGACAATGTGGACGCAACCTATGAAAACGGTGAGCTGCGGGTGGTTGTGATGAAAAAAGAACCAACGGAAAAGAAAGCAAAAGAGATTACCGTCAAGTAAGCGACAATAAAAAACCCTCTGTTTCCGGAGGGTTTTTTGTTGGTTTTTTTTTCTGTACCGTCAGCAGTTTCTCACTGTTGACGAAGTTCGGTCCTTGATGGTGCTTTCATCGAATTCATCCCAGTCATGCTCATCGTGTTCCCGCTGATAGCCGGCTTCTTTAAGGCCGAAGCTCATGTCGGCAACCATCTCAGGACGTTTTTCCTTAAGGTTTTTCACCTCATCCTGTGTAAGAATTCTTGATTTATCGAAACCGAGATCGATCTCGATCTTGCGATCCTTGGTTTTTACGCGATCGATGTCATAGAATCGTTTGGTAAGCGTCGTCTTGGCAAACGCCTTGAGACACCCAAGCATGTATTTACGGACATAAGGGTCCTTGATCCAGGGATAGCCGAAGAATGTTTTTCTTGCGTAGAATCTTCCGTAGGATTTCAGCACGCCTTTCAGGACATCTTCACGCTCCATGTTGTCCGGCTTGATAATCGGAGAGACGAAGTTGTATCGGGAGTAGTCACGAACTTCAACCCTGTCACCAAGTTCCTTGAAAAGATCTGAGAATGGCCAAGGAGTGTAGATAGTCCAGTTGGCCATATCAGGATCCCAGTCCTTGCAGAGCTGGTAGGTTTCCTCGATGGTTTCCGGTGTTTCATGCTCGAGGCCCATGACGAACTGCGCTTCAGCGACGATACCATTTTTCTGAAGCAATTTGATGGCTAATTTGTTTTCCTCAATAGTCGTCTCTTTGCGGAAACGGTTGAGGTTCATCTGGCTCGCGGCTTCAGTTCCGAGTGATACATGCACAAGACCGGCCTTGCGGAAGAAAGGCAGAAGGTCAGCGTCGCGCATGATATCGGTAACCCTTGTGTTGATACCCCAGGTTACATCAAGCTTGCGATCGATAAGTTCCTGACACAGGGAGACAAATTTCTGCTTGTTGATGGTCGGTTCTTCATCTGCAAGAATGAAGAAGCCCACATTGTATTTCTTTACGAGGATCTCGATTTCATCAACAAAGTGCTTTGGACTTCTCGCTCTGTATCTCCGCCAGAACTGCCACTGTGAGCAGAAGGTGCAGGTAAAGGGGCAGCCGCGCGCGAAGTTCGGTACCGCAAGGCGGCAGTTGAGAGGTGTATAAATGTATTTGTCCCAGTCGTAAAGGCTCCAGTCGGGAGTCAGGTCGTCAAGGTCCTCGATAACCGGATGAGCGGTTGTGGCATGAACCTCTCCTTCATCATTGATATAGGCTATACCGGTGATGTTTTCGCGGTCCTGCTTGTCCGTACCTGCGTCAATGGATTTGATGAGGTTGACGGCGATCTCTTCTCCTTCACCCCTGATAACGTAATCGGTTTCCGGTGCCTCGGACAGAACCTGTGGATACATGAAGGTCGAATGAATACCGCCCATGATCGTTCTGATCTTCGGGTCAACCTTCTTGGCGATTTTCATGATATCCTGAGCCTTGAAAATGGAGGGAGTGATATTGGTCGCCATAACCACATCAGGCTTGTTTTCACGGATAATCGCCTCGAGGGTTTCATCTGGGAGGTCGTCGGCCATGGCATCAACAAAGCGGATTTGTGAATAACCTGCTTTTTTCAGGGCGCCACCAATATATGCTACCCAGCTTGGTGTCCAGTTGCCGGCGATCTCGGCTCCACCAGAATGATAATTTGGCTGAACCATCAAAATTTTCATCGGTATCCACCCTCCTGATATGTGTTGTTGTTAGCCTCAGGACGCACTACCTTGTCCCTGATAAGCTTTACTGATAAAGGTTGAAAAGAAATAATCCCAATTGGTTATTCAAAATGTAAAGAACTATTAATTTACAATTAATTTCTGAAAAAATCATTAGCCATACGTATTACTTCCTCTCGGCGTGCATGAGCATGGTATGATAAAAGCCGAAACTGATTTTCTGCCTGCTTTTTACGAACATTCCATTTTCTTCCATTGCCTTGTTCATATTTTCATCAGTGATCATCTGAATTGTTGTTCTTCTCTCTTTTTTAGGGAAAAAACCTCCTATCCAGTGCTGCAGCGCGAGTAGTTTATTGTAAGGAGCGTAGGTGAAAATAATCGGCCCTTTGGTAAGGTTCGAAAGATTTTTGAATGCTTCCATAAACCCTTCCGCGGGATAGTGGATGAGTACGTCAAAACAGACGACACCATCATACATCCCTTTGACCTCTTCTATCGTATTTACCTCAAAATCAATCTTTTCCTGCAGGCCTTTTGCGGTAGCTTCTTCACGGGATTTGTTTACCATCTGGGCAGCAATGTCAACAGCTTTGACATGGTAACCATTCCCGGCAAGTCTAATGCTGAAAAGTCCTGTGCCGCATCCGGCGTCCAGAATCGTCGCGTCTTCAGGCAGATTGAGTTTCTGTAGCCACTCAAACGCCTTGTCCATCATGACTGCGTGTCCCTGCCTGACTGTCGTTCGTACCGTTGACAGCTTTTCATTTCCGTAAATCGATGACCAGCGGTTGAATCCGTTGCCGTTGAAGTAGGAACGGAGCATGTTCTGGTGTTCTTTCGCATTGAACGATGATGGATTGCTCATTCTGTTTTACTCAGTTGATAGTGGTTGTCAATAGTCGCTGTCATGGGGCGCTGTGAGCACCTTCCATGCTGTTTTCAAGTTCAGAGTACAGTTCCTGCAGCTCTTCAATGGTTTCCTTGTCGGTTTTCCAGAACCCTCTTGAATTCGCTTCAAGAAGCCGTCTTGTCATAGACAGGGTGGCGTGAATATTGAGCTTTTTCAATTGTTCAAGCATCTCCCTGTCTCGCAGAAAGGTCTCGTTAAACTCTGTGTATGTCCAGTCTTTTACCGCAGAAGCTGTTGCGCTCCATCCATAGGTGTTGCTCAGATGGGACTCGATCTCCCTGACCCCTTCATAACCGTGGTCAAGCATGGACCGGTACCATTTCGGGTTCAGGAGTTTTGTTCTGGATTCGAGAGCAACCATCTTTTCAAGGGAGCATATCTTCTGGTTTTTTCCGAAACCGTTCACATCCCCAACCATTACCTTCGGCTTCGAATGGCTGATCAGTTCCACTGATTTTGAAACACCTCCAAGGTACTCATAATAATGATCAATGTCGGAAATGCCTATTTCATAACTGTCAATAGTCTGATAGGTCAGCGTGACATTTCGTAAGGCGGAAGTTAATATTTCCGGAGATTCTTCCCATGATCCCCCTGCATTGAATGAGAAGCATTTTCGGTTGATAAATGTTTCAGACAGTTCACTGTCGTTTTCCCAACTGCTGCTTTCAACGAGATGATTGACATTGGCACCGTAGCTGCCTGGAGCGTTTGAAAAGATTCTGTTTGCCGCGCATTCCGGAGAAACGCCCTGTTCTTTTGCATCTCGAAGAACGTTTCTGCGAATAAAGTTCACGGTTTCAGGCTCATCCGCGGCGGCGGCAAGCCGTACAGCCTTGTCAAGAAGGGCGATTTGATGTGAGAGCAGATCCCGGAATATGCCGCTGACTGTTATCACTACATCTATTCTTGCTCTTCCAAGCTCTTCGTGTGGTATAAGTTCAACGCTGCTCACCTTTCCCAGTTCATCGGTTTTCGGCCTTGCCCCGATGAGGGCAAGCGCCTGTGCAACTCCTTCACCGTCACTTTTCAGGTTATCCGTTCCCCACAGGACAATCGCGATCGACTCGGGAAGGCAGCCGTTTTCTTCACGATAGAGGCAAAGAAGTTCCTCTGCTGATTGTTTTCCCTGTTTCTGCGCCGACAGTGAAGGGATGCTGAACGGGTCCAGGCTGTGCATGTTGCGGCCTGTCGGAACTATGTTATGGTTGCGCAGGAGGTCATTGCCCGGTGAAGGCTCGATGTAGCGCCCTTCGAGAGCATCCAGCATTCCCTGGATTTCCCTGTTGCTGATCATAGCTATGAGTATGTGCTGCAACAGCTCCCAAAGCCCGGATAACTGTCCTGGTCTGATCGATGCAGCCCGATGCAGATAGTGCTCTGCTGCCGATACTCTGACCTTAAATCCTGCTTCAAGTATGCTGCGAACTTCATACTGCGTTTCTTCTGCCCCGGGAAGGGTTCCAATGAAGTGCCGTACCGTTTCCCTGGAAATGTGCAGAAGATCATGCCACTCCCGGTCTGCCTCACCGCTGTTGGTGCCTTGATTGACAAGCTGGCTGCAGTCACGCTTTCGAACCTTGCAGATATACTCGGGTAAGGACATATTCTGCAGTGCGGCAACGGGGTGAGTGATAAGCAGCGTCAACTGATCAACCAGGTTTTCAGGCGAGGGGTTTTTACCGATCACGTGCAGCCCCAGAGGAATCATGCGCTCCTCAATTGTGTACAGTTCACGGTTAAGTGCCGTCAGGTACTGCTCGATCGGGAGCTGTTCGCGGTCAGTGTTCAGATCGAGTGTATCAGCCAGTGAACCTATTTCTTCAAGAATTTCCTGAGCAGGTGTTTGATGATAATTTTCTATGAGATCTCTCAGCTGACGGAGTCCTTTATAGAGTCCGGCATGTTCGAGGGGAGGGGCGAGATAGCTGACGAGTGTCGCATAACCTCTCCTCTTGGCAATCGCACCTTCACTGGGATTGTTGACACAGTAATAGTAGAAATTCGGCATGCTGCCAATAAGGCGTTTTGGCCAGCATGATGTCCCGAGTCCCACCTGTTTGCCGGGCATGAACTCAAGTGCCCCATGAGTGCCGAAGTGAACGACTGCGTCGGCTTTCCAGATATGCTCGATCCATGCATAGAATGCGGCAAATGCATGATTGGGAGACGCATCTTTTGCCATGAGAAGACGCATGGGGTCTCGTTCGTAACCGAAGCTCGGCTGCTGGCCGATAAAGACATTGCCGAACGTTTTGCCGAGAATATGAAAGCGATTACCGTCATTGAGCAACTCTCCCGGAGCGTTGCCCCAGTGAGTCTCGATTTCATGGTATCCGGGGAAAATTCTCCGGTACTCATCAACCGGAAGATGCTCAGCGACATTTCCGTCTGTTCCGAACAGCTCATGATTTCCTTCGAGAAGAGATGCTTTGAGTTCCTCGACGCTTTCTGGAAGAGTAATGTCATAACCGCTTTGCCGCATTTCCCGCATCAGCATGAACAGACTTTGAAACACATCGAGGAAAGCGGCTGTTCCGGCATTGCCGAGGTTCGGCGGAAAATTGAAGAGAACGACGGCTATTTTTTTTGTGGACGTGGCTTTTTTCCGCAGATCGACATGTTTTCTGACACGTTCAGTGATCCGTTCTATTTCTGCGGGTAGAGGGATTGTTGTATCGCTTTCCTCTTCAGTACCGGCATAGACATGCGGCTCAATCGCTCCGTCAAGTTCAGGGACGGCGACGCTTAGTGCTGTTTGCAGCGGAGTCAGTCCGAGGTTGCCCGATTGCCATTGCTGTATTGACTGGAAAGAGAGCGGAACAAGATTGATATAGGGTACCGAGATTTTTTTGAGTGCCTCTATTGCTTCGGCTGCTTTGTTTTCCGCAGGTCCGCCAACCAGTGAGAAGCCGGTTGCGTTGATGATAAGGTCAGGAGAGAGTCTGCCTTCATGTGCATTTCCGAAAAAGCTGTTTATGGCTGGTCGGAAATCGAGGCCTCCGCTGTACGCGATATAGGCGTCAAGTCCTCTGGATTCCAGAGAGCGTAGCAGGCGCTCAATGTGCTGCATGTTTTTGCTCAGCACCGTGGCTCTCATGGAGAGAATGGCCACCTGGCCTCTCTGTCCGGAAGTAGTTTTTTTTCCGAGCCACTTACGGAAGAGAGCTGCAGAATAAAACGGTTCAGACACGTCCGGATGACAGAGTGCCGCGTCCGGATAAAAAATCGGGTCTTTTCTCGGGAGGCGTCCGGTAAAAGAAGTTGCATACCGGTCTATCAGCAGACAGAGAAAGTTTTTCATGTTCTCATCCGAGCCGTTAAGCCAGAACTGGTGCGCGGATATGAAGGTGTGCATATCTCTTGACTTGCCGGGAAGGTGTTTCAATACCTTGCTGATATTTCTTACAAGGGAGAGCTGACGATGACTTTCACTTTTTTTGTTGTCTGGCTTAAGCTTTGCAGCAAGGTCTCTGAAAACACTTTTTTTCTTTTCTCCGTTATCATACCTGAGCAAGTTGAATCTTCCCAGTCGTGTCTGACGGATAAGAGCTGGATTGCTTGTTATGATGCAGACAGGACAGGCCGCAGAGGAAAGATGTTTTTCGAGAGGCCTGACAATCTCTTCGCTGAAAAGCATAGAGCCGAAAATGAAATCCGCGCAGGAAACCGCCTGTTGAAGGTTTCGCCAGACTTCTTCGCTTTTGTGAAGGCCGAGATTGAAGATCGTGATCTCGAGCCGGCAATCGTATTCACGGTTCAGAACAGCAGCGGCATTTTTTAACGCCCTGTTGTTCGTGGATTCCATAGTCAAAAACAAAAAGCGCATACGGACTACTCTGTATTGTTTTGTTGATTTCAGCGGCTTTCAGGTGTACTCTCTACGTTGAGGGAAGATCTGCAAGGTCTTCTTCAGCGCTATACCGGATCTGCTGTTATCAGGGTATGCGGCTCCTCGACGGTCGCCTGCAGAGAGTCTGGAGAGGGGATTATATGATGAATGCCTGATTCAGCAGAAAGAGGCGTTCATTGGAGGAATGGAATCGAGCGTGCGTCAGAAAACGGGAAATAAAGCGGTATGGTGAAGAAATGCCTGCTTTTTTTTGCAGAACAGCATAATACGGTGTAGAAGGAGGGGTAGAACGTACTGATGATTCGGGTTTCGCAAGAGAATATGAATAGAGTAATGAAGAGTTGTTTTCATAGAAGCCTCCGGACGTACATAGCCTGGAAGCGTGTTCATTGCTTTTTGACTTGGCGTTACATATCGAGGTTTTTGCGAGAAAACCGTAGCCTAAAACCGAAATTATAAAAAAAAGGCAAATCTCTAAAAAACGCCAGATATTTCTGGATATGTGATGCTTTTCAAGCAATGCCATACTCCGGTTTTTTTAAATATAGAAAACCGCCGGTTAATAATAAAAGAACCATTGCGGTTGCAAGCTGTAGTTCTGTCCGGTTTGCGTGCTATGAGCGTGATAATCGGCTGAAAATGGAAAAAGGCGCCTTATTTGGCGCCTTTTTCGCTGAGAACCATTTTTCACTGATGGTCAATCATCAAGCATACCTTCAAGACGATCCTCGAGATCCGCGTAAATTGTCTGCAGATGGTCAATGGTTTCCTGATCGGCGTTCCACATGCCCCTGCCGTTGGCTTCAAGCATTCGGCCGACTATGTTCAGGGTCGCCTGTGGGTTGACCTGGGTGAGTCGTTCACGCATTTCTTCATTGAAAGCGTAGGTTTCAGCGGCTTTTTTATAGACCCAGTCGTCGACGCCTTTGGTGACGGCATCCCATCCCAGCATATAGGTGAAGCGGTTGCTGATTTCCGTCGCTCCTGTATGACCCTGGTCAATCATGCTTTCAAACCATTTGGGGTTCAGTAGTTTTGAGCGGAACTCGACTTTCAGCGCTTTGTCGGCATCATCTACTTTTACGTCAGCCGTAAACGTCTCGACGTAGTTCAGTTTCACATTGCCACCTTTCGTGTTTCTTCTTCGTGCAGAGAGCTGCAGCGATCCGGAGGAAGAGAAGTACCGGTCGATATCCGAGATGCCGTACTCGGCCGAATCTACCTGCTGCACGACACGATCGACTGTTCCAAGAAGATTTTCGAGAACCTCCGGCTGCTGGTCACCATACCTGTTGCCGCCATAGGCGAAACTGGTTCTTTTGATAAACATGTTGTCGAGATCTTCTTCGGATTCCCATGCGGAATCTTCGATCAGTTCCTCGACCATCGAACCGTAGCTTCCTGGTGCCTGTGTGAAAAGTCTCGAAGTGGCGGCCTCAAATTCAACACCCTTTGCAACTGATTCATCAACATGCTTTTTGATGTTGTTCATTTTCGCCGGTTCGTCCGCTTTTGCGGCGTCTTTTACCATCTTGTCGAGAAGATCGACCAGCACGCCGAAAGTATCGCGGAAAATAGAGCTGATCTGAATAAGAACGTCCACACGAGGTCTTCCAAGCTTTTCAAGAGGTACAAGCGCGTAGTGGCTTATCTTGCCCTGGGCATCGTAAGCTGGTTCAGCACCGACAAGGTTAATAATTACTGATACAGCTTCTCCCTTGCTTTTTATGGTGTCAAGGCCCCAGAGCACCTGTGCGATGGTTTCCGGATACTCGCCGTTATTTTCTTCGATGTGGCGCGCGATAATCGTTTCTGCAATCTGTTTTCCTCTTTTAAACGCCAGTTCCGAAGGAATCCTCCACGGGTCGATAGCATGCATGTTTCGACCTGTCGGCAGAATACTCGCGCCGTCACGGACGATATCACCGCCAGGGCCTGAAGGAATGTACTCTCCCCTGAGAGCCGACAGCAGCGCGGACATTTCGTTACCGTTATCTTCCAATGCGTTTTTCAGCGCGGAGCCCTCCTGGAGGGCGGTGTTGACCGATTCGGCTATCTCCGCGGTGATTTTCGCTTCTCCTGTCAGCACCTTGAATACCGCTGCAGGGTTTCCATTGTTGGTGAATATGGTCTGTTCAATAAAGTCCTTGGTATGTTCATCTACCCGTTCACGTACTGCAAGGGCTTTGGGATCGCCTTTTCTTGCCCTTGTGGCAAGAGAGGCATAGTCTCCGTAGGTGGAGGATTCGCCGATCGCCTGAAGGATAACCGACGGTAGCGAGGCTTCATTCCCCCTTACTTTGAGGTATTCGGTAATGGTCGTGAGCTGGTTTTCAAACGGAGGAGTTTCGCCGAAAATATGCAGGGCATTTGATATCAGCTTCCCTTCGAGTTCCATAAGATAGGTGTACAGACGGCTGAGGTAGTCGCTGAAATTTTCACCCTCGATTCTCGGACAGTCATCAGTCAGATTGAGCTGTTCGGCTTTTTCGATGATGACTTCCTCTGCTTCAGCGTCTGCTACTTTACTGAGATCGCGTTCCCGGTAATCGTTAAGCAAATCCTTGAATCCCGGCAGCTCCTTGTAGAGTCCTGCTCGTGCAAGCGGAGGGATATTGTGAGAGATCATTGTCGCATAGCCTCTCCGTTTGGCGATATTTGCCTCACTCGGGTTGTTGACAGGGTAGATATAGAGGTGCGGGACTTCACCAAGCAGCGCGTCGGACCAGCAGTCGCCGGTGACACCGAGTTGAAGGCCCGGCATCCATTCCACAGTACCGTGCATGCCGACATGAACCAGCGCGTTGGCGCCGAACGTCCGGCTGATCCAGCGGTAGAAGGAAATGTACTGGTGGTGCGGTGTGTTTTCCTTGTCAAAAAGAAGCCTCATCGGGTCACCCTGAACTCCAAGGCGCGGCTGTACGCCTATGAATATGTTGCCAAGCGTAAGGCCGCCGATGAATACCCTGTCAGAACCGAGAGGAGCGATATCTCCGGGGAAACCGCCCCAGCGTTCCTCTATACGTTCCCGTTCCCTGATGGAAGTGATGTTCTGATAGACCTCTCTGTCGATTCCGAATGCGTCAGGTTCATGTGCCTGGACTTCATGGTCGGTCGCTTTGTCAAGCATGCTGAGCAACTCTTCCGGAGAATCAGGAAGGGTGCCGACATTATAGCCTTCCGCATCGAGTTTCTTCAGGATCTTATAGATACTTTTCGGGACATCCAGGAGAGCTGCGCTTGCTTTGCGGCCCATACCCGGAGGATAGTCATAGACAACGAATGCTACTTTCTTGTCCTTGTTTTTCGTATGCCTCAACTCGGAATACTTGCTCGCGAGCCCGGAAAGCCTTTCAAGTCTGTCCGGAACCGTCTGCAGCTTACCGTCCTTCACCGCGCCCAGAACAACCGGACAGACCGCGCCATCCATTTCCGGGAGAGAGTAGGTCATTGCTGACTGGAGGGGAACCACCCCTTCCGTTTTCCAGGAGTTGAAGTCCTGTATGAAGAGCGGTTGAGAAACAACATAGGGAGCGTTAATAGAGGTAAGTATTTCATCTCTGGCAGCTGCTGACGCGCCCGGCGTCGTCGCGCCGGCAGGACCTCCGACAAAACCGAAGCCCATCATGTTTATCAGCATATCGAGATCGCCGTTCACAAACCATTCCCTTGCCGCCACATGTCCCTCTACCCCCATAACAAAGACAGGAAGTACATTCAGGCCTTTGGCCTCGATAGCCCGTATGGTGTTATCGATATACTCTTTTTCCTGAAGCAGGTGCTTGCGGAAAAAGATCAGCCCGATATTATGTTTTTCTTTGGATTTTTTGTCCCGCTTTTTGTTCCATTTGGTGTAGTGGTTCAAATCCTTGAAATAGTCGGGAGCTTCAGGATGATACAAGCCCATCGTCGGTACTTCAACGACTTTTTCGACCTTGACCGATACTTCGAAATATTCCGACATGATGTAACTGAACATGCTGGCGAGGTTTTCCGCCGTGGGGTGCATCCAGTAGGTATAGACCTGCATCCAGTTCTTGAAATCCTTGGCTTTCTTCGGGATCAGCGGCAACATGGTGCGCATGATCTTGAGCAGTTTCATATAGCCGTAAAGGGCGTCTTCATCACGGCCTTTAACCAGCATTTTCGCTACTTTTTTCACGATGTCCGGCATACCGCTGCCATCGCCTGAGACAACATAATTGCCAACCCTTGTCATCTGCATGACTTCAGGCATCGATTCGTATGCGAAAACAGTTCTGACGTTCGATTGCTCTATCTGTTCCTTGAGCCAGTCAGACTGCCCTTTAAACTGAATGAGCGTCGTAAAGACGCAGTCCGCGTTTCGGATGGCTTCGGCAGCTTCAGGATTCTGGTGTTCCAGGTCCTGGTCTGTCCACTGGGTCAGTTCAGCATACCGGCTGATTTTATCCGATACTTCTCGCCACACTCGCTGATTGCATTGTTCCATCCCGACGACGGCTGCAATTTTGATTTTACTCTGCATAGGAAACGAAGGTCAGCATTGGTTAAGGTAATTCCAGAATAGAATACCAAATGTAATAATAGTTTGGTGAATAGTAAAGTCTTACTTGAGCTTTGAAAGAATAGTGAGAAGATGCGTGTAGAGGGCTGCCGACGGTTGAAAAAATGGTAGTGGAGGAAAAAAACAAGCCCCTTTTTCAAGGGGCCTGTTTGCGCGAAATGACTGGGTGTTATCGATAATTTCTAATAGACGAAATCAAGACCTAGCAGGAAGCTTCTTCCGGGAGCGCGGTACCATTCGGCTTCCTCGTACTGCTCATTGGCGATGTTGCGGCAGAGGAAGGAACCGGTCAGGTTGTCCGTGATCTTGTACTTTCCGCCTGCGTTGAACACAATGAAGCCACCGGGATAGTTTTCACCATCAGGATCGGTATAGGCGTTCACAGCCTTGTATTCGCTGACGTAACGGCCGGTGGTGTTGAGCGTGAGCCTGTCTGTTGCTTTCCAGGTCGCGCTGATCGAGGCCGTGTGTTCGGGCCGCATCGGGAGCCATTCCGGATCGGGGTTATTGTCTATCGAGATCGGAGGAACGTTCGGCTCGTAGTCGACGATCTTGGCGTTCATGTAGCTGTAGCCGAGGTTCAGCGACAGTTCGTCCACCGGTTTCAGGTTGAGGCTGGTCTCAATGCCCCAGATCCTGGCTTTCCTGAAGTTTTCAAAGAAGAAATACCGTTCATCGGCACTGTTGAATAAAAAGACCGATTCGATCAGGTTGTCGTAGTTGTTCATGTAGGCCGCGATATCGAAGGATACCCGATCGGAGAACACTTTGTACATGCCGATTTCATAGGCGGTCATGCTTTCTTTGTCGAGTGCCGGGTTGGGGTTGCCTCCCCAGAGGCCGGCGTCGCGCACGAAACGTTCGGCAAGAGTAGGTGCACGGAAACTTCTGCCCCATGATGCGCGGAAGCTCATGTCGTCGGTCGCTTTGTAGTTCAGGGCGACGCGTGGGCTGATAGCGTCAACAGAGCTGTTTTCTATCTCGGCGGTTGATGTGAAAGGGTACGTGTTAACTGGCCCTACACCTGGTACAAAAACCGTGACCGGAAGAGAGTAATCAACATAAGAGACTTCATCAGCATCGATACCGCTCCAGTCATAGCGGACGGAGAGCAGGGCGGTCAGCTTGTCGGTCATCTTGAACTCGTCCTGCACGAAAAGTGCCAGATTTTTCTCCTGGATGTCATTGAACTCGTTTTTTGCCGGAAGTTCCGCTGTGTACTGCGTGGACTGCACATCGACAATGTTTCCATCGATGCCGAACAGCAGGCGGTGCTGGTCGCTCGCCCTGAAGTCCAGCTTCACGCCAGCGCCGTAGCGATTGGATTTGTCCTGGTTGAATTCACCGGGTTCCCTGGTTACGCCTGTCGCATAGGTCTGGTCCGCGTCAGTGTTGTTGTAGTTGATCCGACTGGAGTTATAGGTGTAGTAGAGCCTGGTGTCGAGGCTGAGATCGTCGCTGAACAGGTTGACATAGTTCAGACCAACAAGGCTGTTTTTGCGTTCGATGGTATCATCCGTATAAACGGATTTCGGTGTTGTGATGCCTGTTGGAGGAAACCAGGGCGCAAAGGAGGTTATTGTTGTTGCATCATAGGCATACTCTGGATGAGGTACCAGCGTTTCGGCCAGGATCAAATTGTCAAAGGACCATGTCGTTGGGTATCCGCCTTCCGTCGCGTTGTAGTAGGACGAAAGCTGAATGTACTGGTTTGCGTCGATGTCGTAGCGAGCCTTGAGCTTGACGTCGTTGAGCAGGGACTGCGAAGTCTCCTTGTACCCGTCATCATCGGCATGCGTGTAGAGCAGGTTGTAGTTCAGGTCACCCCGTTTGTCGCCGATGCCCACGTAGGTGTTCCAGAACCACGGCGTGTTGTCCTTGTAGTATTCGCTTTTGTCGCTGCTCGGCGGATCATCGTAGAAACCGCCACTTGCCCCGGCTTTCACCTCAAACTTGTCGGGAAGGGAACCGAAGACGTTGATTACGCCGCCCATGGCTCCCGAGCCGTAGAGGGTCGCCGCAGCGCCTTTGAGTACCTCGACCTTGTCAGCGGCGTTCATGTTGACGTTCGTCCAGACAACCTCACCTGTGACAGGAGTGTTGATCGGGAAGCCGTCGTACAGGCCCTGCACGCGGGTACCGATAGCCCCACCCTGGAAGGTGTTGGAGCCGCGGATCTGGACGGTTGAGGAGCCGTAGCCTCCGGCGCGGTTGACCACAACGCCCGGAACGTTTTCAACCACTTCGTCGAGCGTGGGGTTTGGCTCTTCCTTGATTTTCTCATCTGTTACAACGGAAACCGTTACCGGAACCTCGAGCCTGTCTTGTTCGTAAAGCGCTGCACCGACAACGATTTCCGAAGCCATGACGGTTGTCTGTTCAAGCTGCGGGTTGATGGTCGCGGTTTCACCGGTTTTGACCGAGATGGTCTGGAAGAATGGCGCGTAGCCGATGGCGTTTACCTTGAGTCTGTAAGTGCCTTCGGGGATGTTGGTGATGGAGTAGTTACCTTCAATGTCGGAAGCTGATCCGAGGGTTGTGTTCTCGAGCTGTGCAGAAGCGCCGATCACGCTTTCCCCATCCGTTTTGTCTGTGATCTTTCCCGTGACTGAACCGGCAGCCCATGCGGGCAGGGGCGAGAGCATGACGGTGAGCAGGAAAACGGCGAGGAGCAAACGTACAGGGGGGAAATCCTGGTAATGCTTGGTGTCCATGGACGTTCTGTGTTAGGTGCGTTACTGAAAAAACCTGCATGTTAGTCTGCAGGAAGGATATGTGTTGCTAACTGCAAAGCTATCAGAATTTTATTGAAAGTGCAAAAATCCAGTAATGCATACCGGAAAAAAACACTTCTGTCTCTGAGAGGGGAGAGATTATTGAGAGACAGAAGATGGTGATGTAGCAGAATAACTGTGGTCGGATTGCGCGCGACAGGTGCTGCAGGCAGTGGTGTCCTTATAGTATTTCAAGCTCCCTGCCGATGGTGTTGAATTCCATGATCACCTTGTCGAGGTGTTCCTTTTCGTGCGTGGCCATGAAGCTCGTTCTGAGTGCTTCAAAACCGGGCATCACACCGGGACGGATGAACGCGTTGACATAGACTCCGGCATCGAACAGTTTTTTCCAGAAGACCATGGTCTTCATCTGGTCGCCGATAATGACCGATACTATGGCCGTTCTGGAAGGCATGAGTTTGAAGCCTGCGGCGGCAAGTCCCTGGCGGACATAGTCGGTGTTGACTATGAGCCGTTCGATCAGCTCGGGTTCACTTTTGAGAATTTCCAGTGATGTGAGGACAGCGGCTACGCTCGCCGGTGTCGGGGATGCGCTGAAGATCAGAGAAGAGGCGTTGTGCTTGATGAAGTTTATGACATCACGTTCGCCTACGACATAGCCGCCGAGTGAACCGAACGTTTTTGAGAAAGTGCCCATCATGAGGTCTACCTGATCGACCAGGTTGAACTCCGAAGGGGTTCCTCGTCCGTCCCTTCCGATGACGCCCACGGCATGCGCGTCATCGATCAGTATTCTGGCACTGTACTCTTTTGCGAGCTCCACAAGTCTCGGCAGTTCAACTATTTCTCCGGATACGGAGAAAACTCCGTCTGCAACGATCAGTTTGCCTGCGTCGTCAGGAATAGTCTGCAATACTCTCTCAAGGTCTTCCATCGAGTTATGCGCGAAGCGAACAAACTTTCCCGATTGTCCTACTGCCATGATCGACGCGGCGACAAGGCTTGCATGGTTATCCTTGTCGCATATGACATATTCTCCCCTCTGGACAAGTGTCGGAATGACTCCCTGACCGGTTTGGTAGCCGGTACTGAAAAGGAGACACCGTTCTTTTTCAAAATACTCCGCGAGCTGCTCCTCGAGTTCGAGGTGCAGATTGACAGTTCCCGTCATGTAGCGGGAACCGGAGCAGCTTGTGCCATATTTCCTGATCGCGCTGATCGACGCTTCCTTGACCCTTTCGTCGGCAGTTAGGCCAAGGTAGTTGTTGGACCCGGCCATGATAAGTTTTCTGCCGCCAAATGAGACGACCGGGCCTTCTGTTTCTTCGATGGGATGAAAAAAAGGATATATACCGAGCGCTTTTACTTCGTCTGCCAGCGTGAAGTCGTAGCACTTTTTAAAAAGGTCTTTGCGTGTATTCACAGGACTGAATATTTGCTTCAGTATGATGGCTGCTTATGAGCCGGTACAATTTCTGTTCTACGTTCTCTACTCTTGACGAAGAATACGGCGGCTTATTTCTTCTCTTCCATTCTCTCAGCCGCATCTTCGAAGAACAAGTTAAATAATGAATGTATTAAAAATTTTGTTTTTTTTCTGAAGTGGTAACTTCTTTTTTAATAGTGCTATGTTCATCTGTCCGATCTGAATGACTGAAAAATACAGAGACTCTTATGGGACGTAACATTCTTGTTACCGGCGCGACAGGTTTCATCGGCGCTGTTGTTGTCGATTATCTTAAAAGCAGAGGTGACAGCGTCAGGGTATTGACAAGGCCGGAAAGCGATTCCGGAAAAGCTTTGTCAATGCAGGTGGAAATCCTGACAGGCAGGTATGACGATCCTGTTTCACTCAGGAAGGCCGTGGAGGGTATGGATATGGTTTTCCATCTCGCAGGGGTGACAAAATCAGTGGATGAAAAGGGTTTCTATGATGGAAATGTTCTTCCGGTAAAAAACCTGCTTGAATCCGTCATGCAGGTTAATCCCGGATTGAAGCGTTTTCTGCTGGTCTCTTCCCTTGCGGCCGCAGGCCCGGCTGATAATCCCGATCCGGGCTCGAGGGAAGAAGATGGTTCGAAACCGGTCAGTGTTTACGGTGAGAGCAAGCTCGAGGCCGAGAAGATCTGTCTCTCTTTCAGGGACCGACTGCCGGTAACCATTGTCAGGCCGCCTGCGGTCTATGGGCCGGGAGACAGGGATGTACTGCAGTTTATCCGTATGCTGCAAAAAGGTCTTGTGCTTGGTGCGGGCGATGTCAAAAAACAGCGTTTAAGCCTTGTGCATGTCGACGATCTGGTTCGCGGAATCGTCATGGCTGCTGAATCGTCGGCAGGGACAGGCGAAATGTATTATATAACATCGCTGAAAGGTTATTCATGGGAGGAACTGTCGGCTATCGCCGCCCGAGAACTCGGGGTAAAACATATGCTCAGGATTTCTCTTCCGAAATCGTTGATGAAGATGTTGGGATATGTGGCAGGTTCGATCAGCTCGGTTACCGGACGTTCAGGGTTTTTAAATCCTGACAAGGTCAGCGAGATGGTGCAGGACTACTGGGTTTGTTCGCCCCGGAAAGCGGAAAGGCAACTCGGGTTTACCTCCGCAGTCTCTCTGGAAGATGGCATGCATACGACAATAGCCTGGTACAGGGAGAAGGGATGGTTGTAAGAAAGTCAGAAGTCAGAAGGTAAAAGGTAAAAGTGAAAAACAGCATTGGCAATAGAAATAGAGCTTGAACTTTCTGTCCAATTTTGCCTTTTGACCTTTTACTTTTGACTTAAAAGCTGCTGCATCAAACGCAGAAGGAGGTATTTTTCGTCCGGATAGGGTTCCAGTCCTTTGAGGGCTGCATCGGTCTGATGCAGGGCGAGAATGGCGTTTTCAGTTTCCTTCAGAGAGAACCGCGAGGCATAGTTCAGGTAGTTTTTCGCGAAATATTCCTGTTTTCCGAACATTCCGAGCAGTTTGGCTGTCTCTGAAAGAGGCAATCGGCGGGAGCCGGGAGAGTGGAGCTTCCAGATTCTCATATAAAAGATTGTCAGGTAGCGAACGATATTCATCAGCCCTTCTTTCTGTCCTTCCCGATCCATGATCATCAGGGATATACCGCTGCAGAGTCGTACATTTTTTCCTGCGAGCGCTTTTTCAAGTTCAAAGACATTGTACTGTTTCGAAATACCGACGCACTCGAAAACGTCGGTACCGGTAATGCGTTTTTCATTGCTTTTTGAGGAGGCGTACATGACGAGCTTTTCCACTTCTCTCGCTATCTCCCTCGATGATGGCTGTATATACGCGCTGAATGCTTTCAGGGCTTCCGGCTCGAACTCCCATCCATAGAGCGATGCCCGGTCGGAAGCAAAGATGTCGGGGTGTGTAACCAGAGGAAAATCATGCCGGAAAGGTTGCAGTTCCCTGAAGGGGGCTTTCTGAATATCCCTTTTGTCGATCTGGTCGGCGTCGAGTATCAGTATTGTTGAATCAGTCGGGCTGTTGATATACCGGATGAACTGGCCGATATGCAGTTTTTGTCTGTCTCTCGATCCCTGCTTTTTGAACTTGTCAAACTGCTTGACGATTATCAGCTTTCGAGCGGTGAACATGGGGAATTCCGACGCCATCGAGACAATCTCTCCAGGAGTGACATCCTGTCCGTACAGCACGGTAGTGTTTACGGCTGCGTCTTCTTCCGCAGGGAACGTGTTTTTTCTGATGAGATCAGTGACCTCCTCTTTCAGAAAGCTCTCGGGGCCGTGAAAAAAATATACTGGCGCGATAGTTCCCGATGCGATGTCTTTCTGAAGCTTTTTCAACGTTGCTTTTCCGTTTCGGATTATGAGTTGTTCGTCAGTCTGAAAGTCATGCCCCCCGTGAAACAGATGCCCGGATTTCACAGGAGTTGATGCGGCTATCCATAAGAACGTTGGGCAGAAGATGGATCCTCGGGTCAAGCCCGAGGATGATTCAAGGGCACCTCTATTTATTGTCATGAGCGATTACAAGTGCGAGGCGAACGGAGCGCAGAAACCGTAGTGTACACAGCGTACATGAGGATTTCGAGCACCGCTCAACGAAGCAATTGCATCGCG
>Ga0180433_10000497_pt1 | contig 67154 bp, 53 predicted proteins | sample SS_ome_8_FD_132980 | JGI IMG/M metagenome (GOLD analysis project Ga0180433, IMG submission 132980) | Hypersaline lake sediment archaeal communities from the Salton Sea, California, USA - SS_1_D_1 metaG | ecosystem: Environmental > Aquatic > Non-marine Saline and Alkaline > Hypersaline >... | reverse complement strand
TCTGAAGGCATTTTACTTCCAGGCCTTCCATTCCTAAATAGAGGTTGTTGTTGAAAGAACAATAATCTTTTTCTTTTAAAATAGCAGCTATTTTTGTTTTCAAAAGAGCTATTTTCTCTTTAAGCTCGACTATTTGAGCTTTAAGTTCTTCAATTATTTTCTCCCGGCTTTCCTTAAAGGAAATACCCAGAGAAAATTTAAAGTTTTCTTTATCAAAATTCTCCGGTTGGGCAAGGGGGATCAAGGTCAGAGAGCCCCATTTTTCCCCGAAGTTTTCCAAGAGAACTTCTCCTTTTCCTTGGTTTAACTCCAAAAAATCAACTTGGCACTTTGAACCGTTTCGGCAGACAACATAGGAAACATTGAAGTTTCCTTCTTCTTCTCCTTCAAAGCTTAATTCCAAATCCCCTTCTCCTCCGATAATTCTGTACCAATTCCCTGACCAGGGTTCAACCGAATAATGGAGCAAAGTACTGCTTTTCCGGCTTGTCGGAATAAAAGCAAGGGTAGGAATAACCCTTAAATTGGCCAGATTTTCATTTTTGTAGCAATAGTTTTCTCCGAATGTACAATCATTCAAAAGAACAGCCACGCTCCAGAGAGAGAATATATCCTGGAAATCTTTTTCATAACTCAAATTATCTAAAGCTTCATCAAGAGAAGCTATTCCCGTTAAAGAGTTTTTCATAGAGTCAGAAAGAATTTTCTCGCCCAGATAATCAACCAAATAATGGCTAACCATATTTATTATCCCATAATCTTCCTTTTGGTTTTCCCACTTAATTAGAGAGTTGGAAGAATCCTTGAGAAAATTCTTAACCCTCTGTCTCAAGTTGCTTCCTTGGTATTCTTCATTGTAGCCCAAATAAGTGGTAATATAGTCGGCTCTCATTTCATTGAGCCAAACCTCTTCTTTAATTCCCCTCAATCGTTCTTTTTGGTTGAAATTGATTAAATGGACAAATTCATGGGCGATATAGGGTTTGATAATTTCATAAAAGACATTATTGGCATTGAGATATATCATTTCCTTTTCATTTGATTTGGGATTTTGGATAACCTCGTATTCATTGCCATTGTTAAAGTATCCCCCCATTCCCTTCTTCATCTGATGAAATAGAATAAATATTCTCTCTTCATTGTCAATGCCCGGATTCCATTCCTGGCCGTAGAAATTAATAGTTTTAGGATAGATGTTTTCATCAAATTCTTCAGCTAAAATATTTAAAATCTCTTCAATCTCCTCTTTTTTTTCCTCTTCCAGCTCTTCATACCATTCTTTCTCCAAGTAAAAATAGGCTTTGTCGCTTATCTTTTTCAGAATAGCTGAAACCTTATCCCTTTCATTTAAATCATACGATTTATCAAGATAAAAACTATCAATCTGACCTTCTGATATAGCTGAAGAAAAAAGTGGCAGGGATATTCCCAAAACAATTAGAAATAATAGAAGGGATTTTGCTTTCATATTTTTTAATTCTAACACAAAAATTCAAGAATAAAAATAATAAGCAAAAACCCCGCTAATAAAGCGGGGCTTCTGCTTAGCTTGCGCTGTCCTTGCAAGGTCGGACCGCAAGTCAGTTCAAGAATTTTAGTAAGTAAGTGTTCCTCCATTAAGTGGGAATGTCTTGGTGGTGCTGGTGGCAATTTCGCCATCATGATCCATACCGTCATCCCACTGAGTAGTAGTTCCGTTGTCCAAGTAGAGCTGTAATGATGAACCTCCTTCAGTTGAGCTTTCTCCTGAAGCAAAGGTGGTATCACCTATTAGATAATAGGTCTTCAATGCTCCAGCAGCAATCTGCTCGTCAATACCTGTAAAGGTCAGGGTAGAAGTTCCTATATGATCACCAGCTGCAATATCATCAGCTGTGCTGAGCTTGGTTGACAAGTCATCGGAATCATAAACATAGAACTTCCTAGCGGCAGTTGCCGTAGCATTACCGGCTCCGTCAGTATAGTTAATACTGAAGGTAGCGGCACTGAAGGTAGCATCGTAATCACCAACGTTCTCTACATCAAGATACAAGACATGTTTACCAGCACCAGCATAAGCCTGACCCGATGGAGTACTAGCATTTGGGCTGAATACCAAGCGAGTCTTGTAAGGAATCATTGGCTTTCCTGCAACTTTGGCAGTTCCAGCAGAAACACCGCTTACGGAACCTTCATAGGTAGAAGAAGCTTCAAAATAAACACCGGCACCTGAAGAAGCATACTGATAACCGTTTATGTCTGCCTTCAAGGTAAGTGTCTTATAGCTACCTTTTTCAATCACCCATGGATCGGATGAAAGATCAAAGGTAGTGCTGGCCTCTGCATTTAAGGAAGCTGCAGTTTTACTCAAGCCGTCTCCTTCAATAGCAATGTTCACTACCGTGCTGGTAGGAGCACCGTGAAGCAAGGTGGCATTAAGCCTTATATCTGTTACTTCAATGTCTTCAGCAGAGTTCATAGCGGAATACTTGTACTTGGCAAAGGTAACACCGCTTCCACCCATCAAAACTTGAGACTTGAGAGGTGAATCAGCGCTTAAAGAAACATTTAAGCTGCCGGAAGTAGCAATATAGACATCCTGACCATTTTGGCCGGTAGTCCAGTTAACAGAACTATTAGTAGTCCTGCCAGTTGCATTAACCTGGCTTAACTTAACATTTCCCTGGCTTCCAGTACCGGAACCGCTTAGAATGTCAGCGTAAACATTCAAAGTGAATGACTCGCCGGCATCTAATGTAATGTAATCTTCCGGATAGAAAGTATAGTTGCTGCTTGCAGTTACTGATGACTGAGTGGAACCGATCTGGGTTCCGCTTTCCATAGTACCATTATAGAGCCTGACATTCTGGATATCAGTAAAGAGGCTGCTATTATCTTCTATTTTAATAGAAGTAACATCCGCTCCTTCACCAGAACCAGCTGTAACTATGAAAGAACCAACCAAAACATCGTTTTCTCCTTTAACGCCAGTTTCATTGCCACTGACCCAATTGGAGTAAGCTTGGTTTAAGCTAGCGCTTAAATCGCCCAAACTAACAGTTAAATTGTTACCGGTAGCTGAGCTAACGCTAACTGAAGCAAGAGAAGTCCTTCCGGTAGCGGTAGTTGTGCCTATTTTCAAGGCCAACTTCTCGCCGCCGCTGAAGGAATTTCCATTAGCTTTCTTAATGTCAGCTTTTACGGAAATGGTATGGGTTTCACCATCGGCAGGAACAATGAAAGTATTACCAAAGGTAAATTCAGCGCTGGTAGCAGTCTGAGTGGTTCCCTTCTGAGAGCCATCATAAAGCAACTGCATCTGATAGAAGGAATAGTTAAGGCCATCCTCTTCTAATTCCATTTTGGTAATCTTAGTATCTTCACCAGTAGCTTTAACGTCAAATTTGGCTATTTCAACATTAGTTCCGTCTTTTGGAACGCTTCCGCTTGCTGAATCAGAGGCTCGAGATAATGTCATCTTTCCGGTGTTAATATCGGAAGCACTGCTGTAATCCAAAACTGTCCAAGAATCGGAATGATTTGGCTTAAGATAGACTCCATATTGAGTGTCATAAGCCATGATATCATTCATATTCTGGATAGTGAAATGGAAACTTCTGTTAGTACCGCCGACAATATCAGCTTTAAGATGCATTGTCTTGGTGACACCCTTACTAATGCTCAAAGGATCATCAGACAAATCAAAGGTAACTGTTTTGTCTGACTCCAACTCATCTTTGGCATCATCAATTTGGGTGCCTCCGTCATAGAGCCTGAGATTCTGAAGATCATCATAATCAGTAGAACCAATATTGGTGAATTTGATTTTCCTCAATTCAATGTCTTGGTCTTCAGCCTTAACAGTGAAGTTATAGACATCAAAGTTATCCTGAGGATCAACACTGGTTGACGGATCACTAGTAGTAGCAACAGTCAACTTACCGAGATCAGATGTTTTAGCGGTAGACATATAGTTACCAACTAAGGCAAAATCTCCATTGATTTCAGAAGCATCGGTTTCAACATCGTCGGCTGAAGGAATGCTAAAGCGGATGGTTTTGCCCGAATCAGTTCCATTAGCCAAGTCAATCTTCAATGTAATTGTTTTTGACTTGCCTTCTTCAACGGTGAATAAGCTTCCACTGAAAGTCAGAAGAGCATCTGAGAAGGAATCATAATCGGCCAACTTGGTATTACCTTCGTAAAGATAAGCTTGGGTAATATCGGAGTCAGCTGAAATTCCGCCTCTCTTGAAAGTTATGCTGCTGACATCTACATCAGCGTCATCGCCGTTGCTGAATTTGAGCTTCAATACAGGAATAAGTGACTGAGCACCATCACCTGATGTTGAATCGGCAACAATAGTAGTCCCCTCGGGGTTATCGCTGGCCAAAGCAACGGTTAAACCATCACCGGTTATTTCCTCTTCTTCCTCTTCTTCCTCTTCTTCCTCTTCTTCCTCTTCACCTACACCGACTGACAATAACTCATTTAATTTGCTTCTGGTTGTTGAACCAACAAATCCAGTTCCGGAAGTAAGACCCCAAGGTGCCAAAGTAGCTTCAGAATATTTTTCCTGAAACTTAACAGCACCGGCTTTGGTTATTGGACCAAAGTAGTTAGTCTCGTTTCCCGGGGAACCTGGACCTGAATCGGCTAATTTAGTATCTGCGTCAGAGTTGAGAAGAGCCTGGAGGCACTTAACGTCAGAACCGGTCATTCCGACAGTTAAATTCCTGTCAAAACTAATTCCAACACATTCGGCTGGAACTTCACCAGTTCCTCCACCACCGCCTTCCAAGTTTGACAACTGAGCAGTCAAATTAGCTAGTTGCTCTTGGAGAGCTTCTATTTGATCTCTAAGTTCATCAGCAGTTAAAGCTTTGACACTTCCAACAGGAAGAATCATTGCTACAAAAGCTAATGAAGTGAATATTGCGAAAAATTTCTTAGTTAAATTACTCATTTTATTATATTTCTAATTTAATTAACCTTTTTTCCAGGACTTTTATCTGTGACCTTTTCCAATCAATAATTGGAAGTCCTGTATCGACCTTTTTTTATTTTCCACTCTTAATAAAGAGTGGTTCTTTTGCCGTTTAACGACCTTTTATATTAATGTTAACGGCTGTTTCCTGCTCCTCAAAGGAAATTACCTTTCGCTTTGGGGAGTTTCCATTATCTTCATTATTAATATTACTGCCTCGTTCTCCTTTCCTTCATTATAGTATTCTTCGGCTTTTTCCAGTCTGACTTGATTTTCTTCACTCAACTCTCTGTTAGTCAAATCTTCAAAAACCCTTTCTATCATTTCCTGCTCTATATTATAGCTTTCTTTTTCAATTTCTCCAAGAGTATCTTCAATTTCCCCCAAACTGGCATAGCTTTGGCTTCCCGAGCTTTCTTTTATCCTTTCCACCTCCTGCTTGCTCCGCTGAGTAGTTTCCTTGATAACCCTTGTCATCACTAAAGCTTCTTTAAAATTAGCTGAATTTTCCAGTTCTTTCAAGGAGCTATTAACTTTGACTAAACTTTCCTTTATCTCGTTAAGAGATTTGTTTATAACATCTCTTTCTTGATTCTCCTGGGAAATCTGGGCTAGATTCATGTCCTGGACGCTGTTATTCAGATAGTACATATAAAGATAGGCTCCGGCCAAAACAACAACTAAAACCATCACTCCCCGGAAAGCAAAAGCCAAAGCAGGTTTTTTAATCGGGGTGAAAAGAATATCTTTCAAACTTGAGGATCTCTCCAAAGGCTTTTTCTTAAATATTTCTTTCTTAGCAAAAAAAGCCCAGCCCTCTCTGGGTTTAATCGCGTTGAGCTTTTCAATTTTTCTGATGAGGTCTTTTTCTTCCATAATAGTTTCTTCTACTATTTATGAGGCTTTTGGAGCGATTTTGTTACAAATTCTCTTTTTCCTCCATCACCTTCTTCAAACTCTTTAGGGCCCGATGAACCATTACTCTGACTGTTCCTTCTTTCTTGCCAGTTATTTCAGCTATTTTTTTATAGGACATGCCTTCCAGATAACGCCAAATGACTATGTTTTGTTCTTCTTCGCTTAGTTTTCTTAAAGCATTGATAACTTCAGCTATTTCCGCCCTGTTCTTCTCTTTTTGTTCCAGATTCTGGTTCTGATCGGCAATTTGAAGGCTGTCAGCCGATATTATATTAAATTCCGGCTTTTTCCTGTAATAATGGGCAATCTCCGAACGGGCGATTTGAAAAATGTAAGCTGAGGGGTTTTTAACTTTTTTGGCCTCTTCTTTTGTCTTGAATTTATCCCAAGCCTTGCTAAAAACCCTACTGGTTAAATCTTCGGCAGTTTCCGAAGAATCCACTTTTAAAAAAATAAAGCGGTAGATTTTATTTACGTTTTTATCGTATAACTTGGAAAATTTTTTCTTGTTTTTATCCATTTTAGCGGAATTTTAATAGGACAACCTAATTTGTCCTATTGGTCTATAGGACATTATAGCTTTTGTCCTATTAATACAATAGGACATACACACAATAAAGCATGACATGTCCTTTAATTTATTAAATATCTAACTTAATATCGGACTTAATCTTATAAAAAGTATATTTCCCTTCCCCTATTCTTTCAACTAAACCGTTATTTAAAAGAAAATCAAAATCTCTTCTTAGAGTCCTTTTACTTATTTTGGGGAAAATTTTCTTAATTTCTTGAACCTGGACTCTATTTTTTTTCTTAAGAATCTCTAAAATTGTTTTAGCTCTTTTATTAGCCTTATATATGCTACCTATATTCACATGTTTTTTTTTAGTTTTCTTTTCTTCCTTAACTTCTTCCGGTTCTTTTTGTTTCTCCTCGGTTGAAACCATTTCAGTAATTTCCTTCTTTAATCTTTCATATTCTTTCTCCAAGATAAGAAAATTCTTTTCATCCACCCAATTTTGGAACTTAACTACATCGAAATAAACTTCAATGATGTTTATTTTCCTAAAAACTCCGTAAGCTAAATTATTTTTCTCTTTTTTATCTAAATCCTCTTCAAAAAAAACAACAGAATCAGCTAAAATTTCATTGGCTTTTTCTTTTAAAGATATTTTAATCGGTTCGTCTTTAGGAAAGGAATCGACAACCTTATAAAGGCCTGAAGTAAGTTTTATCAAGTAATTTTTATCCACAATTTTATCTTATTTAAAAACCTCTAACCTGTTTATATCTTTAAAGAGTTTAGCAAAACTTTTACTGCTAATCAAGACCTTAAAGGAATAAAAAATGGCTACCTTTTTAAAGGTAGCCATCATCTGTTAAGGATTTTATCACTTTTTCTGTTAATCTTGTTAGATTAACAGATTTATTCTTTTTGATCCATCTTCCTCTTAAGTTAAATAAGTTAACTATTTTATCAACTTCCGCGAAATAGATCCTTGTTATAGTATTGCCTTCGTTGAATACCATATAATAGGATATTTCTCCTATGTTTGGCTGAGAGAAAACTTCCTCAGTTAGCTTTATCGCACAATCTTCATCACTTTCTCCATTAATAGAAATAGTCGGAAGCGACCAAATTTTCTTGCTTTTACTGGGTTTAATAATTAACACTTTTTTATGCTTAATTACTGCCAATGCTAGCTTTTGCTCCATTGCTTCCTCCTTTAACATATTAATTTTACATGACCATCTATTGCTAATAGCCCTGTGATCATTCTGGCTAATTTCCCCATTTTTCTATCGAAATATTGAGTTTCAATAGAATGAAAATTTCCTATCTCAGTAATAATACCCTTTATTTCGCCAGAGTAGACCTCTATAGCGAAGATTTCCCTTTCAAGAGAAATGTGTTTATGTTCATTATCATATTCACTATAAAGGAAGGAATAGATACAATCTCCTATTTCTACGTTCGCATCCGGAAAATCCTTTTCAAATTTCATCCTTAGAATACCGGGAGGAAATTCTCCATCTAAAACCATATAGCCTGGAAGCTTCCAGATATTATCTTGTTTTTCTCTAAATATGAATAAAGCCCCATCATTTACAATTGCCAAAAAAGCCATTTTTGTTATTCTCATTTTTTTCACCTCTCTTTCCTTTTAAATTGTTAATTTACTTAATGTAAATGATATATTACCACAAATTACTACAATTGCAAGTTTTTTAGGAAATTTATCCTGTGGATAATAAGTTTTCCACAATTTATATTTGACAAATTAATTGCTATTTAGGAAAATAATATAAACAATAATCTTTTTCTATTCTAATCCTCAGTAAAAAGCTGAGTTATTATAGAAAGATATAAAGAGTTTATGAAAAAAATAGGGCTTTTTTTAATAATCTTCATAATCCTAATCGGAGGATTTATTTATTTAGGAATTAATTTAATCCCAAAAGAAAAATCAGAATCCCCTACTTTATTCTCTAAGGAGGATTATAAGATTGAGGAAGAAAATAATGATAAATTTATAGTAGTAGACAAGGTTGGATTAAAATGCAAAGTTCCGGAAGGATGGGACATAAAAATAGAAGGAGATGATGTCCCCAAACCAGAATATTGGGTAAATCTTTTGTCACCTGATGCTGTGGTAAAAGATAATATTATTGATGAGGGATGTATTGTAGAAATACTTGTAGTTAAATCAAAGGAAACAGCAGAGGATATAAGAGATAATATAATTTTACTTAAGAATAAGTCTGGAGAATTAGAATCTTTAAAAAATGACTATTTTATGGCTGAAAAATTTGAAATAGCAAATATAAATGGTTTTAACGCATTTAAAACAATATCTCAGGAAAATAATATTATTGGACAAAATATTAACATTGAAATTCCAATAAAAGATAGTTATATAAATTTTAATATTGCATACTCCACAATAAGTAAAGAAGTCTGCCTCCCTATCTGGGAAGATTTTCTCGAAAATGTAGAAATAAACTGAGTTCTCTATGCTTAAAAAATTCCTACTATTCTTAATATTAATTTTATTAGTAGGAATTTTTATTACCCCTAAAAACATTCTAGCAAAAGACACTTATTGGCCCTTAAAAGAATCGGAAACAGAAAATATCTTAGATATTATTAGAAAATTTCCTTTAACAGAATCAAATAGAGAATTGTTTTTTAATTCTTTATCTGAAACTTTCTCTGAATACCCCAGAAAAACTGGAGCAGTAGTTTTAGTTAAACAAGTAATTCTAAATGAACAGTTCAATTATTGGTTTAAAAGAATGCCAAAACAAATATCCAAAAGATTTATTAAAACCATATTCAGAATAATACCTTTATTCCAAGGACAAATAATTCCAGAAATATTGAATATTATTGAAAAACAAAGCGCTAAAGAAGCAAGTGATTACATTATTAATTGGCTTTTAAAAAATGAAATTAGAATTGGTACCGGAAAAGCACACTATATCTTTAATTCATACAAAGACAACCGTCAAGAAATAGAAATTCCTTACATTATTCTCTACAAACCAAAGAATGAAATTGAAGGAGAGATTATTGCTGAATTTTACTCCAATAGAGCTATTGAGCCTCCCAGGGGAACGGGACCAAATGCAATAGGTAGAAATAAAGATAACCCGAGAACTAATTTATGGCCCCACGATCGCTGGATTGAAAATGAAAAATGGAGAAATAATGACGGAAAATTAGAACCTTTTATAGTAAGAATAAAAGGATTTCTATATAAAAATAAGTATGGATATGAATGGGACAAGAGAAAATCTAGTCCTTTAGTTGAGATAGATTTTGACAATCCAGTTCCAGAAATTGAAGAAAGTGATATTATTCTGGAAAAAAGAGATATTGGAATAAAAATTGATTTTATTAAAGAAAAAATCGTAAAACCAGCGATAAAAGAATTGAATTCAATTAAAAATCTTATAACCAATAAAGTTAATTTGATAAAAAAGGGCATTTCCAGTTTTATAGAATCAACAAAATCTCTTTTTTCTTCTCAACATTTCGAAGCGGAAATAGGAAAAAACATTAAAAAAACAAGGGAAAAAACTAAAATTCAGCTGGATATTCAGGAGAAAGATAATGAATTAGAAGAATTAATTGAAGAATATGATAATCTCTTAGAAGAAGTTGATCTCCTTCTTGCTGAGATTGAAAAAAAACAAAGTGATAAGAATGAAGAAAAAGAAGACCGGATAGATAATAATTATGATCAAAGAAATGATGAAAGTAAAGATAAAGATGAAAAAGAGGAAGAGGAAGATGAAAATGAAGATGATGAGGATGAGGAGGATGAGGATGAGGATGATGAGGATGAGGATGATGAGGATGATGAGGAAGAGGAAGAGATAGTATTTTGTTCTTTTCCCAACAATCAAATTTCCTCAAGAGATATTATTATCAACGAAATAGCCTGGATGGGAACTTTAAAGTCAAGTAATGATGAATGGATTGAGTTAAAAAATATATCAAACAAACCCATAAACTTAGAAAACTGGCAGATTATAGATGAAAAAAGACAAATAGAGATCAGTTTGGGAAATACTATTTTAGAACCGGGAAAATTCTTTCTCCTTGAAAGAACTGATGATACTTCGGTAAGCAACATTGCCGCAGACCTTATCTACACCGGATCTTTATCCAATACTAACGAAAAACTATATCTCTTTGACAATAACTGTTCTCTTAAAGATAAAGCTGAAGCTAATCCTAACTGGCTCAAAGGTGATAATTCTTCTAAAAAAACTATGGAAAGAAAAGAAGATTTAAGCTGGCAAACTAGTTTAAGTCCAGGAGGAACACCAAAAAAAGAAAACAGCTCCGGGGAAATAATTGATCATCATGGCGGCGGAGGAACCGGTGGTGAAAATAAGAAAAAGAAATCTTCAAAACCAAAAGCTAATCCCCTATTATCCGAAATAATAATCACTGAAATCCAGATAGGAAACAGCACTTCTACTGATAATGATTTTATTGAATTATATAATCCGGCTTCAACATCAATTGATCTTTCCGGAATTCAACTTAAAAAGAAGTCCTCTACCGGCAATTCTTATTCAGTTCGATTATTCCCCGACAATTCCCATATCCCGGCCAAGGGATATTTTCTCTGGGCTAATTCCCAATACAATAATGTTTCAGCTGATGTCATTTCCAGTCAGACTTTATCAAAAAATAACAGTGTTGCCTTATTTAACAATAATAAAATTATTGATCAAATTGGCTGGGGCAGTAGTACTAACCCCTATAAGGAAAAGGAGGTTTTTCCGGAAAATCCAGCAAATAATCAAACATTAGGAAGAAAATTTATTAATAATAAATATGTTGACAATAATAATAACTTGGAAGATTTTCAACTTCAAATTCCCACCCCAAAAAAAATAAATCAAAAATTTATTAACAGCACTTCTTCTGAGGCCACTTCCACTAATGCAACTAGCACTAATGCAACTAGCACTAATGCAACTAGCACTAATGCAACCTCTACCGAAGCAACCAGCACTAGAAATTACTCTATTAGAGATGTTGTAATAAACGAAATAGCTTGGATGGGAACAAAAGCTCATCACACTGATGAGTGGATAGAACTTTATAACAATACCAATAATGATATTAATTTAGAAAACTGGAAACTTTCCTGGAACGAAAATATTGTAAACCTAACCGGCTATATCCCAAGCTATGATTTTTATCTCCTGGAAAGAACGGCCAGCAGTACTATCTCCGACATTAACGAGGATAAAATTTACAGTGGTGGTTTAAACAACGAAGGAGAAAATATTAAACTTTATGATTCAAATAATAATTTAATTGATGAAGTTGACTGCTCTCAGGGCTGGATAGCCGGCAATAATGAAAACAAACAGAGCATGGAAAGGAAAAATCCCTACATAGCCGGAACAAACCAGGAGAATTGGGCTGATAACAACACAATAAAAATAAATGGCTATGATGCAGAAGGTAATCAGATTTTAGGAACTCCAAAAACAAAAAATAGTGTTTTTAAAACAGCTGAACCAAATACTGTTCTAAACTTTAAAATCATAAGATCAACTCCTCCCTACAATAAAATAACTCTTTCCTGGTCAACTACTACTGATCCCGACACGCCAAGCGAAAACCTCTCCTACTATATTTATCGGCAAAACCAAGAAATTACAACTTCCACGATTGATTCCGCTTTTTCCACCAGTACTGCCTCCAGTTCAATTAACTTAGATAACTTGAACTATAATTCAAGCTACTATTTTGCCATCAGGGCTTTTGATGGCGAGAATTATTCAAACCTTAGTACAACCACCCCTTACAACACCCCCTGCCCTCCAATTGAAAATTTATCGGCAATCCCTTCTGCTAAAAGAGGTTCTGTAGATTTATTCTGGAAATCACCAGAAAAAGCTTCTTCATATATTATAAAGATTGTTGAAAATGCTACTACTTCTGAAAAAATAAGTTGGGATAATGCTTTAACTATAGAAAACACATTAATCCCCCATCCTAATGAAATTGAACATTACCTTATAGAAAATCTAAACCTCGATAAAGATTATTATTTTGCCTTAAAAACCGTGAATTCTAAGGGTTCAACATCCTCTATTTCCAATATCAGTTCTGCTAAGCCTTTAGTCGGTTTTAGAAGTAATAAAGATAATACTTTAACTGATCTTTTTACCGGTCTGACTTGGCCTGAAAATCTTAATAGCTTGCCCACTAGCTCAGTTAGCCAGAAGGAAGCTAAAGCTATTGCTTCCCAACTTATAATGTGTGGAAACGGAACATTTTCCACTAGTACAGCCAGCTCCACTTGCTCCGATAAAGGAGGAATTAAATATGACGATTGGAGAATTCCTAACTATAAGGAGCTGTCAACAATTGTGGAGTATTACACTGATCCGCCTCATATTATAGATAAATTTACCAACGGAAAACCAGTTAAATATTGGGGTTCTAATAAAATAAAAGTGAGTGGTGGAGGACTTAGCGGACCTATAAGATATAAGGCTCCTATTTTAGATTTGGCTACCGGAAGAATAATGAATATTAAATATTCAAAATTGATTTCCAGAAACTATAAAATACTGCCGGTTAGAGGAGAAGAATTGTCTGATGGATTTAATAACAATCTTAACATTACGGATAATAACGATGAGACAATAACTGACAATAGAACCGGGCTAATGTGGACTAAAATTGAATTAAAAGATATAGGATATAAAGACCCTGCTAGTAATGTAGAATGTGGTGTAAGCTGGGAATCGGCTTTTAATGAAAGTCAGAAAGAACATTTCGGTTATTCAGATTGGAGATTACCTAACATCACAGAACTCCAAATAATAGGAGGGATACCTTATGGAATCAATAAATCTTATTGGTCCTCTACTCCGGATTATAATAATCCAAATAAGTTCTGGGGAGCCCAAACCAAAGGAAGATGGTGCGGAACCTGCCCTATTAATTTAGAGCATTATTTAAGATTGGTAAGAGAAATTCCATAAAATCTCACTATTAATCAAATAAATTGATTTGTATTATTTAAAGTTTATTGATAAACTTTAATTAGTGGTCTTTATTATCAAAAGTTCATTATAAATTGTACATCAAGTTCGTATAATATACAAAAAAGGTTGATATTAAGCAGATAATTCGAGTTATCGGAAATATTGCTCTTTAAAACAAATACTTTTAGAAAGCTCTTAAAACCCAACAAAGGAGGAATGTGCTATGAAATGGCATGAAAAAGTTCGTATAGTTCTTTATGTTTGGTGGCTTGATTTAAAATCGCTTCCAGGCAAAGTCAAACGACGCATTTGGAACAAACACATTCTGCTTCGGTGGCATCGCCTCTGGATCCGCAAGGATGAATTTCATCGTTCGCTGGATATGGATGACGCGGCAATGCTCGAAATGAACGAACAAGAAAGGAAAAAGTATCTTGCGGATCTTGTTCGCAGGAGAGAAATTGCCCACCAAAGAGATTTTGCTAAATGCTAGTTGTTTCAAACACGGGGAGACGTAAGTTTCCCCGCTTTCTAAAAGTATTTGTTTTTACTGGCTTATCAGCCAGCAGGCTATCGCCTAAAGAGCAATACATCCGATAACAAAGTGTATACGGTTCGGTCTTTTCCGAAAGACCTCTCCCAAATTTTTGCCCTTTTCTTCTTTTGAAATATAATAAGGAAGCGGGCAAAAACTTCGCATACACTTAACGTTATGTGTAATATTACTCGGACACCATCCAAAACTTTATATTACTGCGTTTCTTTCCAAAATTTATGAAGTATCTTACTTATTTTCGACCAAATGAAGAACTATCTGATTTAATTTTGAGACAAAATCATTTAGAACTTCCAGGTTCAGGTTTACATTCTACACTTTGTTTTTTCTATATGGAATCTGAACATGAAAATAAATTAATTTCTGATTTGTCTCAAATTAGTTTTAATCCTTTTGAAATTGAGACATTAGCTTTCGATGATTTTGATAAAGATTCTTTAGTCTTAAAATTATCTCGTTCTAAAGAACTTTTGCAATTGCATAAAGGAATTGTTGCTGTTGTAAGAGATTATACTTATGAAGAATTTGACGCAATTGCAAAACAATATTTCGGAGATAATTATAATCCTCATTTAACAATTTCAAAATCATCTTCAGGATTTGATAGAAGTTCAAAAGAATTAATTGGTCGAAAAGATAGAATCGCAAGATACACCTTAGCAAAAAAAGAAGATGGTGCTTGGAAAGAAATGCAAGATTTTTATTCTAGTGGATAGTGTCCTGCGTCATACTGTGCCTCCTTTCGATCGGCATTTTTTCTTGCAGAAAAAACGTATAATAAGGATTTAGAGGAAAATTCCTGCTGAATTTTCCCAAATTTTCTCCACTTCGTTCCGAAAACTTCTCATACACGCGCATTATGTGTTTAGTAAATAAAAATGCGCCCAGAGGGAATCGAACCCCCGACCACCGGCTTAAAAGGCCGTTGCTCTGCCTAGCTGAGCTATGGGCGCAATAACTATATTCTACTAATTTTAAGAATAAAATCAATTAAAGTCCTTTTTTCTTCAACTTTTTTAGTAACTCTTTCTGCTCTTTATTCAACTTCTCTGGAATATCAATAATTACTTTCACGAATAAGGAACCTCTGCCCAGTCCTGAAAAATGAGGAATTCCTTTTTTGGCAACCCGAAACACTTCCCCTGAAGAAGTCCCAGCCGGAATTTTTAAAGAAATATCTTTTCCGTTAAGAGAAGGAATTTTGATTTCATCCCCTAAGACCGCTTGAGAAAAAGTAATTTCCTTTTTCAGATAAAGATCATCTCCCTTTCTTTTAAAAACAGGGTGGGGTTTAACAAAAATCTCAATGTATAAGTCTCCTTTTTTACCTCCTCTTCGGCCGGCATTTCCTTCCCGAGCCATTTTTAAAATCTGGCCCGAATCCACTCCGGCAGGAATAGAAATTCTAATTTTTTCTTTCTTGTCCACTCTTCCCTCTCCCTTGCAGACATTACAGGGCTTTTCGGGAATTCTGCCTTCTCCTTTACATTCGGGGCAAATTACATCACGAGTAATTGTTCCTAAAATAGTTCTTTTCATTTGCCGAACTCTTCCCGTTCCCCGACAGGAAAAACATTCTTTAAGTTTGCTTCCGGGTTCAGCTCCAGAACCGCTGCAGCGGCTGCAAGAAACTTTTTTTTCTAAGGTTAAATTTTTTTCAAGATTATTTAGAGTATTCTTCAAGTTCAATTCCAACTTTATTTTAATATCCTCTCCCCTATTTACGTCTCTTTCTTTTTTTCTTCCCCCAAAACCAAAGAACTCACCGAAAAGATCGTCAATATTAAAATCAAATCCCTGAGCTCCTCCAAAATCAAAACCACCAAACCCTCCAAAATCCTGATTCCCTCCTTCAAAGGCCTGGCCAAACCTATCATATTGAGCTCTTTTCTTTTCATTACCTAAAACTTGGTAAGCTTCGGATATTTTCTTAAACTTTTGTTCATCTCCATCTTGTTTGTCAGGATGGTATTTATGAGCTAATTTACGATAAGCTTTTTTTATTTCTTCTTGAGAGGCATTTTTAGAAACACCTAAAATGCTATAATAATCTTCTGGCATAATTAATTACTTTTCTTCTTTATCATCTTTTTTATCTTCTTCTTCTCCTTTTTTATCTTCTTCTTCTCCTTTTTTATAAAGTTCGGATCCGGCTTTTTGAACAACAGTGGAAAGTTCATTAATCTTTCTTATTATTTCTTCCTCATCATCCTTGTCTTTTACTTTCTTAAGCTCTTCTATTTTTTCTTCTATTTCCTTTTTAATTTCTTGGGAAATTTTGTCCTTATTCTCCTCAATAGTTTTTTGAGTGGTATAAATAAGATTATCAGCGTTATTCCTAGCCTCAATCAATTTCTTTCTTTTCTCATCCTCGGCTTTATGAGCTTCGGCTTCTTTTTTCATTTCCTCTATTTCTTCTTTGGATAAGCCGGAAGAACCTTCAATCTTTATGGATTGAGATTTGCCTGTTCCTTTGTCTTTGGCAGAAACATTTATAATCCCATTGGCATCAATATCAAATTTAACCTCAATCTGGGGAACTCCTCTGGGAGCTGGAGGAATACCGTTGAGAATAAATTTGCCCAGGGACTTATTATCCTTAGCCATAGACCTTTCGCCTTGGAGAACATTTATTTCCACTGATTGCTGATTATCGGCAGCTGTAGAAAATGTTTGAGTTTTAGAAGTGGGTATAGTGGTATTTTTAGAAATTAAAATGGTATTTACCGAACCCATAGTTTCAATACCTAAACTTAAAGGAGTAACATCTAAGAGGAGAACGTCTTTAACATCACCTTTCATAATTCCGCCCTGAATAGCTGCTCCAATGGCTACTACTTCGTCAGGATTAATATCCTTGGACGGCTCTTTGCCGAAAATCTTTTTAATTTCCTCTTGAATCTTAGGCATTCTGGTTTGACCGCCGACTAGAACTATCTCTTCAATATCATCTGATTTCAAATCAGCATCCTTTAAGGTTTTTTTAACCAATTCAATGGATTTCTGAATATATTTTTCCACCATTCCTTCAAATTGAGCCCTGGTAAGCTTATAAAGAAGGTGTTTGGGACCAGAACTGTCAGAAGTAATAAAAGGAAGGTTAATTTCTGTTTCCTGAGTGCTGGATAATTCAATTTTAGCTTTTTCAGCCGCTTCTTTAACTCTTTGCAAAGCCAGAGAATCTTTGGAAAGGTCTATTCCTTCATCCTTTTTATAATTCTCAATTAACCAGTTAATGATTTCCTCGTCAAAATCATGTCCTCCCAAATGGCTGTCTCCACCAGTAGCTTTAACTTCAACCGTATCTTCAGAAACATCGAGAATTGATATGTCAAAAGTTCCTCCTCCAAAATCATAAACGATAATCTGCTGGTTCTTTTTTTTATCCAAACCGTAAGCCAAAGCAGCAGCTGTAGGTTCGTTTATTACTCTTTTCACTTCTAAACCGGCAATTTCTCCAGCGACTTTGGTGGCTTTCCGCTGAGAATCGTTAAAATAGGCCGGACAAGTAATAATTGTTTCTTTTATTTCTTCACCTAATTTTTCTTCAGCATCTTGTTTCATTTTCTGGAGAATCATAGCTGAAATCTGCTGGGGTGTATACCATTTCTCCCCCATCTTTACTTCAATGTCTCCATTCTTCCTTTCTCTTGTTTCAAAAGGAAAATTTTTATTGTCTTTCTGAAACCCAGGGTCGGAAAACTTTCTTCCAATAAGCCGCTTAACGGAGAAAATTGTATTTTTTGAGTTGGTGACAGCCTGCCTTTTAGCCACTACTCCCACCAGTTTCTCTCCGTTCTTGCTTAAAGCGACAACTGAAGGAGTAGTTCTATTTCCCTCTTTACTTTCAATAATGGTAGGGTTCCCGCCTTTAACTACGGCCATTGCTGAATTGGTTGTTCCTAAATCAATACCTAATATTTTTGACATAATTTTTTACTGCTGAGATACTACTTCAAAAATATAGTTGATATATTAATGAAGAGTCATATCCCATTTGAATCTTAAATCCTCCCCCGAAAATCCTTCGGGAAAGGTTTTAAAACACAAACTTTTATTTCTTTTTCTTGCTTTTCACTTTAATCTTAGTGCTTTTCCTCTCTTTCTTTTCCTCCTTTTTCTTGGGAATAACCACTTTTAACACCCCCTGATCATAAGAAGCGTCAGCTTTATTCTCTTTTACTTCCACCGGCAAAGGCAGAACTCTTCTATAATAACCGCTACTTAATTCTTTCTTATAATATCCCTTTTCTTTTTTTTCTTTCTTCTTCTCGCTCTTGGCTTCTATCGAAAGCATATTGTCTTCAATATCAACCTTTATATCTTCGGTTTTAACTCCCGGCAGTTCAACTTCGGCGATAATATTCTTTCCTTTCTCATAGACATCAGCCCGGGGTGTTCGAGGAACTTCTCCGAACCATTCTTCTATTTCCTTAAAAGGATTATAGGGCATTAAAGACATAGAAATATTTATATAATAATTTATTTAACGACCTTTACTTTGGCCGGCCTTAGAAGGCGGCCATTTATTAAGTAACCTTTTTTTAAAACTTCGGCAATTTCCCCTTTCTTCTTGTCTTTTAAATCAACTTCGGCAACAGCTTCTTGAAATTCGGGATTAAATTTATCCATCTTGTTCATTTTTTCAACTTTTTCCTCCTTAAGCCAATTAGAAAATTGAGAGTAAATCTGAGAAATGCCTTGAGCCCATTGGGAATCATTCATCTCTTTCGGCATATTTTCAACAGCCATTTCCAAGTAATCGTAAATATCCAAAACTTTCAAGATAAGCTTCTCCCTGGCATATTCCTTTACTCTCTCCTCTCTCTCAATCTCTTCCTTCTTATAGTTCAAAAAATCAGCTCGACAACGCTGCCAACCGGCTAAGTATTCTTCTTTTAATTTCTCGCATTTTTCAAGTTCTTTTTCTAAATTTTTTAATTTTTTATCTCCTCCTTTTTTCTTATCAACCATCGTACTTATTTATTATAATTATTAAATTGAGTTAGTCAAATTTTCTTTTTTCCTTTTTTATGATAAAATTAAATTGAAATGCAAGTAATAAAATTCAAAAACAAAAGCTGGGTGGAATTGAAGAATCCCGACAAAAGAGACATAGAATTGTTAAAAAAGAAATTCAAACTTCATCCTCTTATTTTTAAAGAATTCCTTCCTCCTTTGGATTATCCAAGAATTGAAAAGTTTGACGACTATATATTTATTGTTCTATTTTATCCTTTCTTTGACAAGGAAAGCTACGGAAGTACTCCTTTTGAGCTTGATATTATAATATCAAAGAACTATATAATTACTTCTCATTACAAAGATATTGTTCCTCTAAAATCAATTTTCGACAAGTGTAATCTCTATCAAGAAGTTAAGAAAGATTACTTTAATAAAGGAACTGAAGAAATACTTTATCAAATAATCAAGGAACTTTTGGTTGCTTATCGGCCTAAATTAGGAAAGATTAAAAAAGATTTGGATGAAGTGGAACGGGAAATATATCAGCAAAAACATAAAGAGAGTGTTAAAAAAATCTCCCTTATTAGAAGAGAAATAATCGGCTTTGAAAGAACTATAAATCCTCAAGAAATTGTTTTTAAAGAGTTAGCCAAAGGAAACAATAAAATTTTAAGGAAAAAATACACTCCTTATTTCCATGACCTTTTAAGTATTTACAGACAGACTGTTGAACTTCTTAACACCAATCATAAAACCCTTTCCGCTCTTAAATCCACTAATCAATCCCTGTTAACGAATAAAACCAATGAGGTAATAAAGATTTTGACTATTTTTTCCGTCATAGTTCTTCCTTTAACTTTGATAGCCGGAATTTTCGGAATGAATACAACTTATTTCCCTTTTTGGGGAAATCTAAATGATTTTTGGATTATTTTAATTTCAATGGGAGTTATAACCCTTGGAATGCTGTTGTTGTTTAAGTATAAGAAATGGATTTAATCACTTATAATAGACTTTAGAAAATCTCAAATCTATGTATTGAAGATCTCCCCTTTTGGAAGGGGGGATTTCTTTTTCGAGAAGAAGCTTCAGTTTAGTTAAAGCTAATTCTATATCACTCAATAAATCAAAGTATATTTCCCAATCTCTCTCAACTTTAATATTAAGGCGGTTATCTCCAGTTAAAATTATCTTAGTTAAGCGGAGATCATTTTCCAATCTCTCTTTTAAAAAAACAATCTTATCCAATTTATCCTTTTCCAGAAATATATCTCCTTCTTTCTTAGACCCAAATCCTTCGGCTTCAGTTAGAAAAACAGTGGTTATTTTATCTTTTTTTTCCTCTAAATCATTCTTTTTGAAAGCTATGCCTTCTTTGTCTAAAAAAAAGCATTCTTCATGAGAACAAAAGACAATTAGGGGTTTTCTCTCGGAAATTTGAAGAATAAATTCATCGGGTAATTTCCTTTTAATGTTTGCTTCCTTCAAAAAAATGTATTCATTCAAAATCATCTTCTCTATTTTCCCAGCATTCAGAAAAAGAAGATTGTAACCGAGGTAATTATCCAATTCCTTCTTAATTATTTCCGAATAATATTCTGATAAAGCATTTTTTGAAAGACTAATTTTTTCTATGGCAAAAAAACCAGAGAAATAAAAGAAGTAAACTAAAGCAAGCAAAATTAGAAGTAATAATAGGGATATCCAAAAGTTTTTTTTCTTGAATTTTCTTTTCATAACCCTCTTTTTATCTTTCTTATTTTCTCGAAAATGAAAGTAAGGTAATAGAGAGGAGAAAGAGCTAAATCCTGGGTAAAAAGATATTCCTCTCCTTGAGCCCCAAATCCTAGTTTAAAAAGAGTAGGGCCGGCCCAGGGATGATTGGGATATTTTTGAGGATCAACATAACCCCAAAAATCATAAATATGGCAACCTCTATTTTTAGCTTCCTTTATCGCTTCCCATTGAAGAAGATAAGAAATAGGAACTTTTCTAAATTCTGGGGAAAGGGCCGCATGATGGTAAAAAGCTATTCCCGACCAAAACAAAACAAAAGAAGAAGCAATAACTTTACCTTTGTATTTCCCGATAAACAAGCAGGCCTGATTGTTTCCGATAAAAGAGTTAAACTCTTCTTTGATGTATTTCGGGGAAAAAGGAATAAAATTTTTATCCTGGGAAACTTTTTTATGAAGTTCATTGAGAATCTCCAAGTCTTCCTCTTTTTCACTCTTAAAACATTTAATATTTTCATTTCTCAAAGCTTTTCTGATATAGTATCTGGTATTTTTTCTCATAGCTTTTAAGATCTCTTCTTCCGAGGAATCTAAATTCAACCGGCAGCTACTCTCCGGATGACTATGTAAAGGAGCTCTTTTGAAACCAATTTCTTTAAAGAGAGAGGCATTTTCCTTATTTCTCAGCCAAATAGAATTAATTCTTATAAAAGAGCAGTTTTCTTTCCGGGCTAATTTTTTCATTTCTTCTGTCAACTTTTTCAAGATATCTTTTCTGTTTTCTTTGGCCACCGGCCCGTGAGGCACCAATAAAAACTTCCCTCTTTTAGCCGAAACTTTAGTTATCAAAGCAATTCCCTTTAAACAATTATCTTTATAAATTCCCCAGCGCCAAATCCTTTCCCCCATTTTCTTTCTAAACTCTCCCCAATTCCAGCTTTGAAGAAAACTTTTTCTTTCAAAACCTTTGAGAAAATTTTCCCATTGTTCCTTATTCTCAACTTCTTTTATGATAAAGTCAGACCTAAACAAATAATTAACTAATTTTCCGGGCACCCTGCTTTCAAGGAGAATGATAATTTTTTGATCGGAAAATTCCTTTATTTTCTTGATTATTTCTTCGCTGTCTGAAGAAAAAATTAGACTTTTTCCTCCGCTTTCTTTCAGCTCTTTATAATAATCTTTTGTGGTGACAATTGCCAAATCACAAACTTTAGCTATCTTCTCCCCTATTTCTCTGTGAATTCGGCAAGCTGCCTCACCCAATTCTATTAAACAGGGCATAACCAATATTTTCTTTCCTTTTATTTTCTCCAAATAATCAAGATGAGCTATCAAGCTTTTGGGATTGGCCGAATAAGTGCTGTCTATTATCTCCAGATTATCCTTCCTTTTTATCTTTAAGGTTCCTGAATAATTTTCAGCTGTTTCTTTTATTATTTTATCTTCCACTCCTAAAAATCGGCTGGCTTCGGCAGCTAGTAAAAAGTTCTCTTTGTCCCAAGGGAGAAAATTATCTAAGCCATTTTTCTTTTTAACCAGTTTTTTATTAATTTTAGTTTTGCCATAGAGAAAACGGCAATATCTACTTTCTCCGTTGAAAATCGCCAAACCATTCTCCGGCAGACTTTCAATCAACTCATATTTTCCTTTTATGATATCCTCCTGAGAGCCGAAAGTTGACATATGCTGTTCGTTAATTCCGGTTAAAATACCAATTTTCGGCTTGATCATCCGACAAACCTCTCTTATCTTCCCTCTTTGATAGGCCCCTATTTCCACTATAAAAATTTCATCATTTTTTTTCAGTTTGTTTAAAATAGTCCTGGCAATTCCCAATTCGGAGTTAATATGTTTCTCTGTTTTCAGAACTTTAAATTTTTTAGCTAAAATTGAAGCTAAAAAATCTTTGGTTGCTGTTTTACCGTAACTGCCAGTAATGCCGATAACTGTCAAATTTTTAAACTTTTTCCTTTTTAGCTCCGCTCTCTTTAGAATTATCTTCTTCAAGAAGTAGCTTGGAATTTGGAAAACTAAAATTAGGAGGGAAGCAATCAGAGGAATAAAAAAAAGAACAACAAAAAAAGTAAAGGAAGAATTTAAAACAAGAAGCAAACCTTCCAGAAAAAGAGTTATTAGGAAAATAAGAGTCATTTTGGGGGTAAATTTCGGCACTCTCCTCCCATAAAAACTATGGAGGATTTTTTCAAGTGCCCGGCTTTCAAAATGAGCCCGGAACCTTCCCCAATGATATTCCTTAAGCTGCCAAAGCCAAAACCAAAACAAAACCAGTTTGTTAAAAATTAAAAACCAGAGAATTATTAAAAACAATTTCATAGAAAACTAACTATGGAATCAGCCAATAATCGAGGGTTTTCCAAATGAGGAGTATGGCCTATCTTTTCCAATATCTTTAATTGAGAATTCTTTATTTCCTTATTCATCAGATAAGCATCAGAGAGAGGAGTGATTACATCATTTTCCCCCCAGATTATATAAGCAGGAACCTTTATCTCCCCTAAAATAGGAGTTAAATCTTCTTCAATGATATTTTTAATGGTTGGTTTCAAAAAACCAGAAGTCTTGAAATAATCTTTCCGCCGAAGAATAAAGTAGTAAAAAAATTTCCTGGCCAAAAACCAAATATTTTTAATTAAGGGGATTTCCTCTATTTTTAGTTTGCGGATCAACCAAGCTCCTTTTCCAAAAATTTTATAAAAAAGTTTCCTGCGGGGCCTAATTCCGGCTGAAGAAACTAAGAATAATCCCTTAACCTTATCAGGGTGCTTAAAAGAGTATTTAAGAGCAATTCTTCCTCCAAAGGAATGGCCTAAGAGAAAAGGAGTCTCCCGGCAATTCTCAATAAAATCATTAACCCAATTTAAATAATCGTCTAAATTCCAAACCTTTTTAAGTTTTGTTTCTGATTTAAAACCGGGTAAATCAAGGGTAATGACTTTTAATCCCCTGTTTTCAAGTAATTCTTTGATTTTCTGCCATTTTTCTTTGGAGCTTTGCCAGCCATGGAGAATAATTATCGTTTTCATATTATCTTTTTAAAACCTGTATATTTCCAGAGAACTTTGGGAACATTAATACTTCCGTCCTTATTCTGAAAATTTTCCAAAATAGCAACAATTGTTCTGCCTATGGCAAAAGCAGTTGCATCATTCATGTGAACAAATTTTTTATTTTCCTGGATTTTAATATTAAGCCTTCTTGATTGATAGTCAGTCACCAAATCAGCCGAGTGGGTCTCTCTATACTTATTTTGGCTGGGAATCCAGCATTCAATGTCAATTTGAGAAGCATCAGGAGTTCCCATGTCTCCGGTGCAAATTTCAACAACCTGATAGGGAATCCCCAAAGAAGCAACTAAATATTCCTGAAGAGCAACAAAAAAATTATGCTCTTTCAGAGATTCCTCCGGCTTAGTAAAAGATTCCATTTCTATTTTATCAAACTGGTGAACTCGGAGAATTCCTTTGGTATCCTGACCGTAAGAACCGGCTTCTCTCCGAAAACAAGTTGAAAAGCCAACATATCTAAGAGGAAGGTCTTTCTCAGCCAATTTTTCATTCATTTGGAGAGGTCCCAGGGTATGTTCGGAACTGCCTATTAAATAAAGATTGTCCTTGGGTAAATAATACCTTTCCTCTTTGTTTTCCTCGCTTATTCTGGCAGTTTTTTTAAAAACTTCCGGTTGAATCATTACCGGAGGAATAATCGGCAAAAAGATATTCCCCGGGCAATCGAGAGAGCGGGCTATCTTCTTAATTATTTTAGGGGAAGTTAAAACGTCAAAAGCATAATTAACTAAAGCAAATTCCAAGAGAACCGCTTCCCCTTTTAAATAATTAAAGCGGGCTCCGGAAACTTCGGCTGCCTTTTGAGTATCTATTAAATCCAACTTCTCCCCTATCTCCAAATGATCCTTGGGCTTAAAATCAAACTCGGGAATTTTACCCTCTTTCTTAATTACTTTATTATCATTTTCATCTCTGCCGACCGGAACCCTATCCAAGGGAATATTGGGAATTTTAAGAAGAATGCTTTTGAATTCCTTTTCCACTTCCCCTAAACGACTGCTCAGTTTCTTATATTCTTCCTTTAATTCCTTTGCTTTTTCAATTTTATCCTGGGAAATATTCCTGCTTATTTTATTCTGCTCAGCTTTAATTGATTCTGATTCTTGAATTAATCTCCTTCTTTCTTTGTCTAGCTTCAAAAAATAATCAACATCAATATCAACTTGCCTCTTCCGGCAAGTTTCTATTACTTTCTCTGGATTGTTACGGATAAAATTAATATCAAGCATAAATTATCTTCTTTTCATAGTTGGGAAAAGAATCACTTCTCTTAAGCTTTGAGAATTAGTCAGAAGAGCTACCAATCTGTCTATTCCCATGCCAAAACCGGCTGCCGGAGGCATCCCATATTCTAAAGCGGTTAGAAAACTTTCGTCAATTCTCTGGGCTTCGCCTAATCCCTTTTTAAAAAGTCTTTCCTGTTCTTCAAACCTTTTTCTCTGCTCAAGAGGGTCATTAAGCTCTGAAAAAGCATTAATTAATTCAACTCCAGCTACAACTAATTGAAAATTAGCCAATTTATCGGGATTCTGCTTAAATTCTTTAGCTAAGGGTTGAAAACCCTTAGGATGATGAATAATGAAAGAGGGTTTTATAATCTTCTCCCGACAATGTTTTTTATAAATTTCATCGGCTATCTCCGCTTTCGGCTGATTTTTATCAACTTCAACTCCTAATTCTTTCGCCTTCTTGTAAATCCCCTGCTGATTTACCTCCTTAAGATTTATCCCTGTTTTATTTTGGATAAGCTCATTGAATTCAATTCTCTGCCAAGGAGCTTTAAAATCAATCTTTTTTTTCTTAATTTCCAATTTCAAACTGCCGAAAACTTCTTTAAGAATATACTGGAACATTTTCTCGGTTAGCTTCATTAAATCTTTATAGTCGGCGTAGGCCCAATAGAATTCAAGCATAGTAAAATCGGGGTTATGGTGCTTGTCTATTCCTTCGTTGCGAAAACACTTGCCAATTTCGTAAACTTTTTCAAATCCTCCTATTAATAATCTTTTTAAATAAAGTTCCGGAGCAATTCTTAAATAAAGGTCCATATTCAGAGCATTTAGATGGGTTTTAAAAGGCTTGGCTCGGGCTCCCCCGTAAATCGGCTGGAGAATGGGAGTTTCTACCTCCAAAAAACCTTTTTTCTCCAAAAACTTTCTTAAAGCTTTCACTATTTTGAATCTCTTTTCAAACTTCTCTTTAACTTCTTCATTAAAGATAAGATCAAGGTATCTTTTGCGGTATCTCTCCTCTCTGTCTTTAAGGCCATGCCATTTTTCGGGCAAAGGCAATAAGGTCTTGGAAAGCATTTTGAAATTAGAAACAGCCAGAGTTTTTTCTCCTTTTTTTGTCTTAAAGAGAGTGCCTTTGACTTCAAGAAAATCGCCGATATCAATTATTTCTTTAAAAAACTCAAAGCTTTTTTCCCCTAATTTGTCTTTTTTAAAGGAAAGTTGAATCTTGCCGCTTCCATCCTTAAGGTCAGAAAAAATCATTCCTCCATGCCCTCTTAAGCTTATAATCCTTCCAGCCAACACAACTTGAAAGGATTTTAATTTTTTAAAATTATCAAGGCAATCTTGAGCCTGATGAGTTCTCCTGGTCTCCTGAGGATAAGGATCAAGACCGTAAGAACTAAACTTTTTAAGCTTTTTTATTCTGTTTTTTCTAATCTCTTCCAAGTTTGACATAGTGTTTTTATTATAATAAAAAAATCGGCTTTTTCCAATTAATTTCTATTAAAATACCAATTTAAAATTTCATAGGCGGCTTTTTGAACTACAACCCGAGCACCTTCAACATTTTCCATCACTATAACCATTATTATTTCCGGATTCTCGTAAGGAGCAAAAAGAGCAATCCAGTTGTGATAAACATCTTCTCTTGAAGTTTGAGCAGTCCCTGTTTTAGCCCCTAGGGAAACCGGCAATGAATTAAGCATCGTTGCTGAACCGGCTGTTACTGCTTGTTTCATTCCTTCTCTAATAACCTGGGCATTATGGGGAGAAATGGAAAGATTGTTTAAGAGTTCTTTTTCAATATTCTTTTCTCCATCCGCCAGAATAATTTTGTCAACTAAGCGGGGTTTAAATATTTCTCCTTCGTTGACAATTCCCTGAAGAGCAACAGCCAGCTGGATTGGCGTAATTAATATGTAACCCTGGCCAATGGATAAATTATAGGTATCTCCGGAATACCATCCCTGTTCAGCTAAAGAACTATTAGAAAAATACTTCTTTTTCCATTGGGGAGTGGGAACTCTTCCTTCAGCTTCACTGGGCAGATCAATCCCTGTTTCTCCACCCCAGCCGAAATTACTCAGCCATTGGGCTATTTTTTCCGAACCTAATCCTTCAAAAGAATCAATTATTCGGGGGTTTACAGTATGCTCCCGGGGTTTTTCGTATCCTCCTCCGATAATATAGAAGAAGGGATTGATTGATTCGGCAATAGCTCTCCTAATTGTAGTCCAGCCGTGAAATTCCCAGTCGGAAAAACATTCCAGCTCCTCGCTGTATTTATTTTCCAAACAAAGTTTTTCTGGACAGAAGAAATTAGTATTTTCGGTTATTATTTTTTCTTCAAGAGCCGCCAAGCCAATAAAGGGCTTTATTGTTGAACCGGAAGAATAAAGACCATTGATAATCCTGTTAAGTTGAGGTTTTCCAGGATTTTCATTCAAATCCTTGAGCTCATCTTCCGATATGCCGGAAGCAAAAAGATTATTGTTAAAAGAAGGCAGAGAGACCATAGAGAGAATTTTACCGGAATCGGGTTTCAGAATTACAGCTCCGGCTGCCGGAATATCTTCTTCTTTTAAAATGAGATTTAAAACTCCTGCTGTTTTTTTCTGAAGTTCCAAATCCAAGTTTAAAACAAGGTCATTGCCCGAAGAAGGTTCTTTTTTAACTTTTTGGGAAATAATCTTTCCCCGGACGTCTCTTTCTATCTCCATAATACCTTTGTTTTCAGCTAAAAAATTATCATAACTTTTCTCCAGCCCTTCTTTCCCCAGATAGTCAGTGATCTCGTAATTATCATTCTTTTTCAGTTCTTGGGGGGATATCTTGCCGGTATAGCCCAAGATATGGCTTAAACTTTCTTCGGGGAAGTATTTTCTTTTTATTCTCCTTATAATCTCCATTGATTGGGATTCCGAAAATTTAGTTTCAAACAAAACTAATTGATAACGGGAAAGATTACTGGCTATCATTATTTTGTCCTCCTGAGATTCTTTAATATTTTCTTTCAATTCTTTAAAATCTTTTCCTAAAATATCTCCGATTTTTTTAATTTCTTCATCAGAAACATTTTTTTTATTCAGCCAGAGATCAAAGGCAATCTCATTAAAAACAAGCTGCTCCATATTTTTGTCGTAAATGATTCCTCTTTCCGCTTCAATTTTCAAACTTAGATATCTATTATTTTCAGCCAATTTGCTGTATTTGTTATGATTTATCACTTGAAATTTGAAAGTAAAAACCAAAAGAAACAAAAAAACAAAAATTATAATAAGATAGAGAAAATAGAATTTCTTTCTCTCTAAAGGAGCTTCTATCTTTCTTTTTTTCATTTCAATATCGTCAACGTTTCCGTCCAAAAATATTTCTTCTATTTCCAGAGGTTTAAAATTTATTTTCTTCATAAAATCAAATTAAATAAATAGTTTAAGAGGCGGAAGATAATATTGTAAAAAAGAAAAAATAAAATCAATAAAGCCAAAAAATTAAGAGTATTGGTTTTTTTGAAGAATAAAGATATTTTTTTGAAAAACAGATAACTTAGAAATAAAGTTAAGCTAAAAATTCCAAAAGGCAGGAGAGAGAAAAAATCTAAAATTAATCCTCCTAAAATAGAAAAAGAGAAAGCTGTTTTTTCCTCCTGGCTGAAAAAAAGAATTAAAAATAAAAAGAGAAGATAAATATTCAAACCAAATCCAAAGAGAGTGAATCGGCTGAAAATTCCTTCTTGGATAAAGAATAAGACAAGAAAAGTCAGAAAAATAATTAAACCTTTTAGAAAATTATTCTTCATTGGGAGAAAAGTTTTTAATTAAGAAGACTTTTTTTATTCTAATATTTTTAAAATAAGGCTCCAGCCGGTATTCCTCTAGGGATTTTGATTTTCTTTTTTCAACTTCCGTTATTTCCCCTACCAAAATTCCTGAAGGAAATATACCCCCAACCGCTGAACTGGAAACTATATCACCTTCTTTTATCTCTCCCTTTTTAGCCAAGGATTCTATTTTTAACATTGAATCTCCTATTCCTTTGGCTACTTCCAAAATTTCTTCAGCTGACAAAATAACCGAAAAAGTAAAATCCTTTTTAGAAATTAAGGTTAATTCGGAAAAATTACCAAACACCTGGCCAATTCTCCCAATAAGAATATTTTCTTCGGTAAGAGCCGGCATACCTTTTCTAAGACCATCTTCAGCTCCTTTGTTTAAAAGAAGGGTATCTTTTTGTTTTCCAGTGATCACTTCAGCTTCTATAAAATCGGCTTCTTCGGAAATATCCAAATCTAAAAGCTTTCTTAAACTTAAGTTTTCCTCTTCCAATCTTTTTATCTCATTAATTTTACTCTTTAAAAATATGTTCTCCTTTTTTAATTCTTCATTTTCTTTTATTATTTCCTTAGTTCGGAAAAAATTACCTAGATTCTTTTCCAAAAAAACACCTTCTTCCCAAAAAGAATTTCCAATAGATTGAAAGGCAGAAAAAACAAAGTCTTTTAAAGAAGAATAAAAGAATTTGTTGATAAAAAATAGGGTGAGAATAGAAAAAAGAATTATTAAAATTGTTTTCTTAAAATCCATTTCAATTTCTATTATAAAATAAAAAGAGCCCTCAAAAAAGAGCTCTTTCTTTGAGTGCAAATATGGGGGCGACCTACTTTCGCCAAAAAGACTATCATCGGCCCTGAGGTATTTCACTTCCGAGTTCGGAATGGGATCGGGTGGGACAACCTCGGCATTACCCCCATATCTGCACTCAAATTATTAATTACTATTAATTGCCGGCTAAGATCCAGGCAAATAGCGAATGATTTATTAGTACTCCTCAGCTAAAACAGTTGCCTGCCTTACACTTAGAGCCTATCAAACCTGTAGTCTTCAGGATATCTAAGAGTCCTAATCTTGGGATGGGCTTCGCGCTTATATGCTTTCAGCGCTTATCCCAAATCAACTTAGCTACTCAGCAATGCCATTAGCATGACAACTGATGCACCAGAGGTTGACTCATGCGGGTCCTCTCGTACTACGCACAACTTCCCTCAAGACTCGGCGCCCACGGTAGATAGGGACCAACCTGTTTTGCAACGGTCTGACATATTAATCTTGTATTACTACAAGTACGGACTATATCTTCTTATCAATAATATTGATAAGCTGGCGTATTGTAATAGTTTACTTTTAAAGTTAGCTACTACCTCGTCTTTACAGACTCAGTCTCTACGGGGACAATTTTGTATCGCATTGAAGGAATAATTTTTGCACTTACTATATTAATTAACTTTGCTGCATTCTTAGCATTAAATCTTAATCTTAACTTATCTCTATCTCTATTTAAAGTACACAATAAATTAAATTTTATCTTAAAAACTTTCTGTAATCTTAAGTGTTCTTTTCTAGAGAAATTTTGGGTATTTAATAATAAAGAACGACCAGTATTACAACCATCATCCATTATCCAAACAGCTAAGCTCATTGGTGAAAGTAGATCAATAATATTTACAGGTAACACTTTTCTTTTCTTAGAATAAAAGAGTTTATGAAAGTTTTTTAATTGTGGGATTGTTCGTGTATGAAAATACCACGAATAATAACCTTCATTATTTGTGTTCTGGCAGAATATTTTCTTAGGTGGATTAGAAACTAAATTTTTTAGCATTCTATATTTCCAAAAAACAAATCTCTTTTGCTTCCACCCATGATGAATTCTCAATCTTGAACTTCCTTTTATTGATCTACATTCTAAACTTCCGTCTCCTAAAATACAACCATTAATTATTTCTCCTTGAATTTTAGATACACAAAATTGTCTTCCCACGGTATTATCCATTACTCTATATTATACTATAGAATAATTTGGACTTCACCGTTATTAGCCAGTTTTTACTGGGCTCGAATTCACTTACCCAGCTCGCGTACCACTTTAATTGGCGAACAGCCAAACCCTTGGGAGCTTGTCCACCCCCAGGATGTGATGAGCCGACATCGAGGTGTCGAACAGAGCCGTCGATAAGAACTCTCGGGCTCTACTAACCTGTTATCCCCGGAGTAACTTTTAGTCGATTATCCCCTCCAATTCCATAAATTAGAGTCGGTTCACTAAGTTCCTCTTTCGAGACTGCTTGAGATGTCCCTCTCACAGTAAAGCTGGCTTATCCCTTTGTGGAATGAGAACGATTTCCATCCGTTCCTAGCCAACCTTATAAACGCTTGGGCTACCTTTTACCAAGCAAGCGCCCCACTTAAACTACCCAGCACCCACTGTCGCCGTCAATATGACAGATTAGAATTACCGATTTAAAAGGCGGGTGTTTCATGGACGGCTCCTCTGCCACCGAAATGACAGAATCAAAGCCTCCCCGCTACGCTACGCATCTAAATTGATAACCCAATAGGAGCCTGTAGTGAAGCTTCCGGGGTCTTTCCGTCTAGCCGCAGGTATCCTGCATCTTTACAGGAATTGCATTTTCACCGGGCACCTAGTTGAGACAGTTCCCCAGTCGTTAAGCCTTTCATGCAGGTCAGAACTTACCTGACAAGGGATTACGCTACCTTTGGACGGTCAGAGTTACCGCCGACGTTTACCAGAGGCTTGATTCACTCAGCTTTGCCATAAAGACAAAGCCGGCAAAGTTAACACTCCGGCACTGGTCAGGCCTCAGCCCCTATACATCCTCTTACGAGTTAGCAGGGACCTGTGTTTTTGATAAACAGTCGCTAGGGAATCATGCGCTGCGCCCTAAATAATTAGGGAGGGTTTATCGCGAACTTACACCCGCTTTCTTGCCGAGTTCCTTAACTAGGTTTCACCCGTTCACCTTAGCACACTTACGCTTGTCCACCTGTGTTGGTTTTAAGGTACGGATCAAATATTTGATTAACTCTTGAAAAACTTTTCTAGGAAGCCTGCTCAATAAAGTTCGCTTGTCAAAGACAAGTTTCCCGACAGCTCTTGAAAAATCTTAAGCTGCCGACGAGAATCTAATAACTCGTTTTACCTACTAGACTCCGTCATTTTTCAAAATCAAGTATTTGAGGGCTGGAATATTAACCAGCTGTCCATCTCCAACTCCCCTTTAGGAGCTGGATTAGGGCCGCCTAACCCTTGGTTGATTATCATTGCCAAGGAAACCTTGGACTTTCGGTGTTCCGAAATCTCATCGGAATTGTGGTTACTCATGCCAACATTCTCACCTCTTTATTCTCCACCTTGACTTACATCAAGGCTTCAGCAAATAAAGAGCGCTCCCCTACCCTCTATCTAAAAGATAGAGCCACATCTTCGGTATTGAACTTTAGCCCCCTGAATCTTCAGTGCACCTCGGCCTGCCTAATGGCTTGAAACAGTGAGTTTTTACACACTCTTTAAAAGATAGCTACCTCTAAGCTAACTTCCTGTATGTCAAAACCGAAATACTTCTTTATAACACTTAGTTCAAATTTAGGGACCTTAGATGGTGGTCTGGGCTGTTTCCCTTTCGACTATGGAACTTAGCTCCCACAGTCTGACTCCTGTTCTAACCTTCCAGTATTCGGAGTTTAGTAGGATAGTCCGGATAAATCCAAAGATTACCCTTCCAGTGCTCTACCCCTGAAAGGAATGAAACAGGGCTAGCCCTAAAGCTATTTCGGGGAGAATCAGCTATTACCAAGCTCGTTTAGCATTTCACTCCTTACCACAACTCATCCCAAAGTATTGCAGCACTTATGGGTTCGGGCCTCCTCTTGATTTTCATCAAGATTCACCCTGGTCATGGCAAGCTCGCTTGGCTTCGGATCCTAAATATTCAGCAAAATACGCCTTATTAAGACTTGCTTTCGCTGAGCTTCCGCCCCAAAGGGGCTTTAACAAGCTGAATACTTAGACTCGTTGGCCCGTTCTGCAAAAAGTACGCCATCACTCTGAAAACAGAGCTCTGACTCTTTGTAAGCAAATGGTTTCAGGTTCTATTTCACCGGGGTCACCCCCCTGCTTTTCACCTTTCCCTCACGGTACTAGTTCACTCTCGGTGAGCAGATAGTATTTAGCCTTGGCTGATAGTTCAGCCGGTTTCCCACAAAGTTATCATGCTTTGTGGTACTCAGGAATAATAATCAGAAAGAATTGTTGGTTTTCGCCTACGGGGCTGTCACCTTCTTTGGCGCTTCCTTCCAGAATGCTTCGGCTAACCAAAACAATTTTTTTAACTTTCCGGGTTAAACCCTATTATTACCCTCCAACCACCATTCGAACAAAGTCCAAATGATTTTAGGCTCTTCCCTTTTCGCTCGCCACTACTAAGGGAATGGACTATTATCTTAAAGATAAAGCCTTATTTTCCTTTCCTCCGGGTACTGAGATGTTTCACTTCCCCGGGTTTCACCCCGTTTTATTAAAAACGGTAATCATGGTTTACATGATTGGGTTTCCCCATTCGGAAATCCTCGGATCAAAAGTTGCTAAACACTTACCCGAGGCTTATCGCAGCTACGCTACGTCCTTCATCGTCTTCTGCTCCCAAGGCATCCTCCATTTGCCTGTAAATGCAATTGCCTGAATGACTAACTTTTACCCCTGATCATCAAAGAACTAATCAAAGGTAAAAGTTTAGCCGACAATTAATAATAATTAATTTCCTTATGACTTCCTCAAAGAAGTATTTATAAAGAGCTGAAACAAAAAACCGCTTTTGGAAGCGGCTTGAAAAACCTTAAAATATCGGTTTATCATCAGCCACTTCTTTCTATCTCAAAACTTTCTTTAATCCTTCTTAAAACTGGTATTTTGTTTATCATGCTCTTCTAGTTTAGCAAACTGGAAAATGATGTCAAGAGCTAATATGTTTCTCTATAAAACTCTTTATTGCATTTATTACCTCATCCTTTAATTTAGAGTTACTCTCCGCAACCCATTTAGCAAAATTATAGAACTCTCTATTGTCTACTTTAATCCATTTTCCGTTCTTAGCTAAAAAAACAAGCAAGGTAGTAACAGCAATTCTTTTATTCCCATTTTGAAAAGGGTGATTTTTTATCATTAAGTAAAAAAGAACGGCGGCTTTTCTGGTTAAACCTCGATAAAGTTCCTTCTTATCGAAGACTTGAAAAGGAACTATAAGGCAACTTTCAAGTATTTGAGGATTTCTGGTTTTAAAACTTGGTATTGGCTCGTCCCATTCCAAGTGTTTTTTCGCCAAGACAAAAGCTAATTCTCTTACTTCTCCTAAATTAATTGATCGCACCATAATTATTCCTTACCGAGGAGTTTAAGAGTTTCTTTGTACTCGTTTATTACCCGACTAGTGGTTTTATCTATAAATTTTTTTTGTTTGGGAGTTATTTTCTTATTCAAAGCCGGAGATATTTCTTCTCTGGGAATAATATAATTTCTTCCAACTTTTTCAGCAGAAATCTCTCCTTTTTTAATTTTCTTAAAAACAGAAACTCTGCTTAGACCAAGGATATTAGCTACTTCAGAAGTAGAAAGATATTCTTTTTTCTTCATAACTTTTTTATTAACTTTAAGTTAACATATGTTAATCTTAGCGTCAAGGGTTAACAACTAAAAAGCCCGCTTAAAAAGCGGGCTTATTTCATTTCTTTCAATATTCTTTACTCCTTCATTTTATTCCTCAATCCTTGGAGAATTTCTTTAGCTACATCCTTGCCTCCCAATCCGAAAGCAATAGCCGAACTTATCACTATCAAACCGACAAATCCCTGAACTAAGGTATTGATAATCACTTCAGCTACGCCTAACTGAGAAAGAATGGCTAAAATAGCAAATATCCAAATAGCCCATCTTATAATACTGCCCAGAACTTTGGTGTAACCTACATCCATTTTACTGACAATAGCTTTCATTAGCTTCTCTATAAAATCAGAGAGGATAACCGCTACTACGAAAATAGCAGCTGCTACTACAAGATTAGGAAGCCAGGCTACAATTGAACCCAAGAAATTAGAGAAAGCTTTAAGATTGAGAATTTCAACAGTTGCCATCAAAAAGACAATAACCAAAATCCATTTTATAATCCCTCCGATAAACTCGGACATTTTCATTTTGAATTCTGCTTTTTCTAAAGCTTCGTCCCATTTGCTTTTCTCGAAGATCCTGTCAATTCTCAATCTCTTGAGTATCTCGGCAACAAGCTTGCCTATCCAACTGGCAATAAGCCAACCAATTATGAGAACTATCAGAGCGCCTATCAATTCAGGAATGAAATCTATAAAACCCTCCCAGAGATTCTGGAGAGCATTTACTGTAATAGAAGACCAACTTTGAACTGTCATATTTTTTAAAAATCAGTTAATTATTAAATCGACCTTTATATCCATAGAACCATTATAGCAAAATTTCACTCTCTATTATACCCTCCTTGTGGATAAGTAAGAATTTGGACCTGAGCGGCCTCGAACCGCTGACCTCCGGTATGCAACACCGGCGCTCTGCCAACTGAGCTACAGGCCCTTAAAAAATTATGCGCGTGCCAAGATTCGAACTTGGGACCTCGTCTTTATCAGAGACGCGCTCTAACCAACTGAGCTACACGCGCAACATTTACAATAATAGCAAAAGGAGAATTATAAATCAATAATTAAAAATACTCCCAAAAGGGAGTATTCAGTAATTTAATTTATTTGAGTTGTTCCGCTCAAAGAGTTAAAGGCCGAATTCTAACCTTTAACCCATCGACCTATTCGCAAAAAGCGAATAAATAAACAAAAGAAATGATCTACGAGCAGGTTCCCCTACCCGTGCCTTGTTCATGTTTACCCCTATATCGCTATAAGGCATGGACTATATCATCACCCTTTTTCTAATAATAGCTAATTTTCTAGGATGCCAACTTCCTATTTTTCTAATAAAATCCCATTGAGAATCAGCTGAAATATACATTCTCCAATATTTAGGATTTATACTAGAACTAGGATTATGAATCTTTCCAGTATTTATACTAGAATTACGAAGAATTATTTTAATTTTCCTCAATTTATTTCTATTATTCTGAGATAACTGAATATAAAATCTACTTTTTCTTTCATGAGGAATGCCACCTTCGGCATCGAAGAAACCTTTAACATAGGTATTTTTTTCCTCTTTCCTAATCAAGTTATTTGGATTAAATCTAATTTCCAAAAAATCTGCTAATGTTTCCAAAACATAAACGTCTCTTTTCTTTCCTTCTCTATAAAGCCATGAATTATAACCAATTTTCTTGAATAAAGTTTGTAATAATTTTAGCCATTCATTTCCTTTCTGTGAAAATCTAAATCTCTTACCTTTGTTTAAAGTTCCATCATGTAAGGCACCTAGAAGATAAGCTTTTATGATTCTATCAGAAAAAGGGGCTCGGCGTGTAGTCTCTGAGGGGTTATCCATCAATTTCTGATGGAAACTTCCCTGCTGATTGTCTGCACTAGAAGCATTTTTACTCATATTAATTATTTTAACATAAGTAGCTCTAGATTCACAGATTTTCCAGCATACAGCCAAGTTTTTCTTTAAAGATTGCTCTTTAAAGGTCACAACAAGCAGATTGCTTTAATGACTTCATCCTAATCACTGAGTTCACCTTAGGTCGTATTAAATACGAACTTCGGGTGCTCCCAACTTTTCTGATGTGACAGGCGGTGAGTACAAGGTTCAGTGACGTATTCATCGCGACATAGCTGATCCGCGATTACTAGCGATTCCAACTTCATGAGGTCGAATTGCAGACCTCAATCCGAACTGAGACCGGTTTTGAAAGGATTAGCTCCATCTTGCGACTTAGCAACCCATTGTACCGGCCATTGTATCACGTGTGCTGCCCAGGACATAAGGGCCATGCTGATTTGGCGTCATCCTCACCTTCCTCCGGCTTGTCGCCGGCAGTCCCCTATGACAAATAAAACATAGGGCGAGGGTTTCGCAGGTTTCCCCATTTAAGGGAGCACCTCACGGCACCTACTGACGACAACCATGCAACACCTGTGTTAGCGGCCTTGCGGGGCTCTAAATTTCTTTAGAGTTTCCACTAACATGTCAAGTCCTGGTAAGGTTCTTCGCTCGTCATCGAATTAAGCCACGTGATCCACCGCTTGTGTAAACCCCCGTCTATTCCTTTGAGTTTTAATCTTGCGATTGTAGTTCCCAGGCGGGATGCTTAACGCGTTAGCTTTACCCAGTGAAAGGGTCGACACTTCCACCAGCTAGCATCCAAAATTTACAGTATGGACTACGCAGGTATCTAATCTGCTTCGCTACCCATACTTTCGTCAATCAGCGTCAGGAATACCCCAGTCAGTTGCCTTCGCTTTTGGTGTTCTACACGATATCAACGGATTTCACCCCTACACCGTGCATTCCACTGACCTCTGATATCCTCTATCTAATCGGTTTTCCCCGCAATTTTAACGTTAAGCGCTAAAGATTTAACGAGGAACCTGAAAAGAAGCCTTAAGACTCTGTACGCCCAGTAAATCCGGATAACGTTTGGGACACTCGCTTTACCGAGGCTTCTGGCACGAGTTTAGCCATCCCTTATTCCTTTAGTAATGTCATTTCAAAAGAAATTCTTCCTAAAGAAAAGCTTTTTACACTCCGAAGAGCTTCTTCAAGCACGCGACGTCGCTCCGTCAGGCTTTCGCCCATTGCGGAAGATTCTCGACTGCTGCCACCCGTAGGTGTAGGACCCGTGTTTCAGTGTCCTTGTTGGGGATTACGCTCTCACGCCCCCTACCCGTCATAGCCTTGGTAAGCCGTTACCTTACCAACAAGCTGATAGGACGCAAACTCCTCCCTCAGCGAAAAATCTTTACCCGTAAAAACCCGAAGGTTATACGGGACCATCTCGAATTAGCCTATTTTTCAATAGGTTATGCGAGTCTGAGGGGTAGATTATTTACGTGTTACTAACCCATCTGCCACTATCTCGGACAAAAGTCCAAGATCGTTCGACTTGCATGCCTTATCCACGTCGCCAACGTTCATCCTGAGCCAGGATCGAACTCTCAAAAAAAATGAAATAAGAATAGAGCGGAACAACTCAAATAAATTAAATTGTAAAGAACTCTTTGAAACCATTCTAAGCAAAAAAATCATTTTGTCAATACAAGCCGACTGTCGGATTCGAACCAACGACCTACTGTTTACAAAACAGTTGCTCTACCACTGAGCTAAGTCGGCCGAGTTAATTTACTCTCTGCGGATTTTCTCCCAATAATCCTTAGATAAATCAATCTTCTTTTTTTTCTTGAATCTGCCTTTTAAGGACTTTTTAAACTTTAGGCTCTCTTCTTTAATGAAATCTTTAGTCCCTGAAGAAGCCTTTTTCACTTCTCCGGAACTGGAAGATAAAATAGCAAGAAGAGAAGGTTTTGACTCGGTTAAATTTAAATTTCTTAACTTATCCGTTTTAGTCAGGATTATAACAGCCATTCCTAAAAGACTAACCAGGAAAAGAATTTTAATGATAAAAATAAACATAATTAAATTTCAAAGCGGGAGAAATTGCCTATTTTTATCTTCTCCCCTGTTTTAGAAACATAATCATTAATTAAATCCTCTATTGTCTTGCTATTGTCTTTAACCCAGGGCTGGGAAATAAGAGAAACTTCTTCTTTATACTTCTTAATTTTTCCTTCAACTATTTTCTCCACTATCTCTTGAGGTTTGCCTGAATCAGCTACTTGCTTCTTATATATCTTCTTCTCCCCGTCTAAAAACTCTTCCGATATCTCATCAGGTCTTACAAAAAGAGGCTTGGTGGCAGCTATCTGAAGGCATATTTCATGACCTAATTTCTTAAACTCTTCTGATTTAGCTACAAAGTCAGTTTCACAATTTAGTTCCAAAAGAACTCCTAACTTTCCGTCATGATGAATATAGCTTATCACTCTTCCCTGGGAAGCAGAACGTCCTTCTCTGTCTTTTATCATTTCTGTCCCTTTCTCCCGCAATATTTTTTTTGCTTTTTCAATATCGTCACCGGCTTCTTCTAAAGCCTTTTTGCATTCTATCATTGAAATGCCTGTTTCTCCGCGAAGTTTTTTTAATTGATCAATGGAAGCCATAAATTTCAATTCCTAAGCCCCGATTAACTTTAAAATTTTTAAAAATAACCGCGGATTAGTCACTGAGATTAAATTATTTTCTAGACTTAATTATGGTTTTCTTAAGTTTATCAAGGATATATTTCACTGAAGTTATAGCATCGTCATTAGCCGGAATCGGATAATCAACTGCCTGGTAGTCGGCATTAGTATCAACAACAGCAACAACTTTAATTCCTCTTTGTTTTGCCTCCCTTAAGGCCGTATCATCTTTCACTAAGTCGCAGATAAAAACCGCTTCCGGAACCTTTTTCAAATCTTTTATCCCTTCAAACTTGCTTTCCATCTCTTTGAATTCCTTTTCCTTTCTTGACTTTTCCTTTTTGGAAAGCTCCTCCAGCTTTCCCTCTTTTCTATCTTCCAACAATTTATTGTAATAGTCAATGCGCTTGGATATTTCCCTGAAATTGGTAAAAGTGCCTCCTATCCATCTGTCGGTAACATAAGGTATTTTGGATTCTTCAGCTGTTTCCCTTACCACTTGCCTAAGAGGAGTTTTTGTTCCAACTAAAATAATATTTCCATCTTCTTTTAAAAGTCCGGAAACAAAATTAAGGGCTTCTTTAAGGCAAGCTTCGGTTTTCTTTAAATCTATTATATGAACATTATTTTTTATGCCGACAATATAATCTTTCATGCTGGGATGAAGCTTAGAAACCTTATGCCCCAAATGAAGGCCGTTTTTGCTCATTTCTTTAATTGTTTCTTCTTTCTTGGAAACCATAGTTATTTTTTCTTTTTCTTTAACCTTTCTTTAAATTTCTCCACCCTTCCGGCTGTATCAACTACTTTGCTTTTCCCGGTATAAAAAGGGTGGCAATTGGAACAAATTTCCGTTTCAATGCGATCTTTGGTTGAACCAACTTCAAAATCCGCCCCGCAGGAACAGTGGACTTTGGTTTTATGATAATATTTTGGATGAATATCTTTCTTCATATCTGCTTGATTATAGCAAAAGCTATTGAAAAATCAAGAATTACATTATATAAAGAAAATATGGAGTCAATAATTATAGAAATAAGAGCCGGAGCCGGCGGAGAAGAAGCCGCTCTTTTTGCTAAAGACCTTTTTCGGATGTATTCCAAATATGCCCAATCGCAGAACTGGGAAATTAAGACTTTGGATAAAAATCTAACTGAATTGGAAGGAATAAAACAAATTGCTTTTAAACTTAAAGGGAGCGGAGTTTTCGAAAAGATGAAATATGAAGCTGGAGTCCACCGAGTCCAGAGAGTTCCGGAAACAGAAAAAAGTAACCGCATTCACACTTCAACAGTTTCAGTAGCTGTTCTTAAAATACCTTCCAAAATAGAAATAGATTTAAAAAATTCGGATATTAAAATGGACTTTTTCAAATCTTCGGGCCATGGAGGTCAAAACGTTAATAAAAGGCAAACGGCTGTCAGAATTACCCACTTGCCTTCGGGGCTAGTTGTTTCTTCTCAAACTCAGAGAAACTTGGAACAGAATAAAAGAAATGCCCTAAGCATATTGAAGGCAAAGCTTTATCAAAAAAAACAGGAGGAAAAAATAGGAAATTTAAGCGACAAAAGAAGAGATCAAATCGGCGAAGCCCAAAGAGCCGAGAAAATAAGGACCTATAATTTTCCCCAGGATCGGATTACCGACCACAGGATAAGAAAGAAATTCCATAATATAGAAAAAATATTAAGTGGAGATTTGGGAAAGATAATTAAAAAATTTGAAAAAAATTAACTTATAAGTTGAATTTCTTTTTCAATTTCATCTGCCTTATTTAAAACTTGATTAGCATACCAATAAAAATTGGAATTTGTAGTGGAACCGGAGAAATAAATCATTGCAGCTTTCCATTCTCCATTTCTAGTTTGAGATTTAGCTCCACATTTGGATAAATAAAGAGCGGATGCCAAAAAGGCATCTTTAATTTTCCAAGGATCAGCCGGTCTCTTCAATATTCCTTCAAGTTCTTCCCGGTATAAGATCCAAGTGGAAGGAATAAATTGAGCCGGACCCATTGCTCCTCCATAACCTATGCTTAGAGGACAGGAAATCGGTGTTTTATAGGGATCTCTTCCTAATTCTTCGGTTATGCTTAAAAATGGATTTACATCTCTTGTCGGTTTCATTATTCTGCTAACTATTTTCCCGTTGTAAATAACTTTTCCGGATCCAGTATCAACATTTGTTAGATAACATTGTCCGACATTTTTGCCAATATCCGATTCCTGCCTAAGAATAGCTAAAAGAAAAGCCGGTCTTACTCCGGTTATTTTTTCCACATTTTTAGCTATCTCATAAGCTTCTCCAAAAGTAGGAGCTTCGGTGGTTCCGGCTAACTCAAATATTCTTTCTCTTATTTCCTGGGCTTTTTTCTTGGATTCCTCCAAATAACTTTGATAAAGAGCTTCTTGGCCTTTGGTCCTTTCTAATAATTCTCCCTTTTCTCTTTGAAGATTTTGGCTTTCATTTTTCTGGACCTGAACTAATATTTGAGTGTTTTCCAATTCTTCTTTTTCTTCAACCATAAATTCCTTTTGGTTTTTTAAAGAGATATTCAAATCTTCTATTTGAACTATTAACTCCTGGGTTTCCTTGTTAATAGCATCCAAAGCCACCAAATCAGCAAAAAAATCGCTGATTTCCTCTTCAATTAAGAGTATTTCCAAAAGAGATTTTTTGTCATACTCATATCTCAATTGAAGTAATTGACCGAGACGTTCTTTCATATTTTCTATCTCGACTGAAGTATTTTCAATAGAATTTTTAGTGTCTTTTATTTGGAAATTAAGGTCTTTTATAATTAAATTATTCTCGTAAATTTTATAGTTAAGATTCTTTATTTTATTGTCCAGAGCCCAAATTTCATTTTTTAAAGTTTTCTCCTTTTGTTCAATAACTGAAATTTCCTTTTGAAAATCTTCACTCCTTTTCTGGTAGTATTTTTCGCATTCTTCCAGAGTTTCCCGGCATTCTTCTTCCCCCATTTTATCGCATTGATTATCAATGTCTTTTATAAAAGGAGGGCAAAGTTGAGCCGGATTAAAATCAAGAGCCAGGGAAAATTCAGGAATAAAAAAAACCATAATCCCTAAAACAATTAAGAATAATCTTGGAAAAATGGTTTTCATATTTTATTCCTCTTTTTTAGGTTCTTCCTCTTCAGTAGCCTCCTCTTCGGCTTCTTCTTCAGCTTCTTCCTCAACTTCTTCAGCTTCTTCCTCAGCCAATGGCTCTTCCTCCTCTTCTTCTTCCTTAGGTCTAGAGACCAAGACTACTAAATCTTCCTCATCTCTTAATATTTCCGCTCCTTCGGGAACATTCAAATCCTTGACCATAATTTTATCGTCGAAATTCTCTAAAGAACTAATGTCAACTTTAATTTCCTTAGGTAAATTTTGAACTAATCCTTTAATCTCGATTGTTTGAATCTCTTTGAGGAGGTGTCCTCCCAAATCTTTGACAGCCGGCGATTCTCCTTCAAAAACTATGCCAATTTCAGCAGTTACTTTTTTCTTAGTTGAAGGCTTGAAGAAGTCAATATGAATTACCTCGTCGGTTAGAGGATCAAGAGAGGTTTGGTGAATTAAAACTTGAAACTTTTCTTTGGCTAAATTAAGGGAAATAAGGGAGCTTTCCCCGGCTTCCTTAAAAATCTTATTAAATTCCTTTCGGGGAACTTTTAATAATTTATTCTCCTTAATCCCCTCTCCATAGAGAACAGCCGGAATAAAACCTTCTTTCTCTTCGTCTCTTTTTTCAGCTTTTAAATTTAACATAGTTATTTTTTAACATTAGTTTTCTTTTTTTTCAAGCCAGTTCTCTTTTCTCTATCCGAATCTCCGGAAGTTCTCCTTCGCCGTTAATCTCATTTAAGAGGCCTTTTTTAGCTCCAATCTCTTGAATACAGGAAGCAGCATTAAATGTCCCCAGTTTAAGGGCATATTCTATGCTGTTTTCTTTAATTAATCCAGCTACGAATCCCGAACTGAAAGCATCACCAGCTCCTGTTTTTTCAACCACCGAAACCCGATGGATGCCGGCTCTGAAATAATTCTTTTCGTTCGAAGCCGTTGATCCTTCATCACCTTTGCTGATTACTACCAGTCCTTTTTCCATTAAGTTAAGGATTTTTTTTAGGGTCTTAATCTCTTGAACTTTTTCTATCCCTGTCAGGAAAGCAGCTTCCTCCTTATTTAGTATTAAAACATCTATTTTTTTGAGAATCGGAGCCAGTTTCTTTTCTCCCAACTTGAGCTGGGTTCGCCCCAAATTAACAGCCACTTTTATATCATACTTAACCGCAAAGTTAATTAAATCTTCAAAAACCTTATGAGATTCCCCTCCTAAGGAAGAAATGTAAAACCACTTTGTCTTTTCTATCTTCTCCCAGGGAATATCATCTTTCTTGAGAAAATGGCAAGCTCCTTTATAGGTTAAAACTGTTCTTTCCAATTCAGCTGAAGAAAGAATCGCCGAAAAGGAGGTCGGATACTCCGGATCTTTCTTGATTAAATTGGTATCTAATTGAAAATCCTTTAATTCTTTAATTATCCTCTCTCCCTCTTCATCATCGCCTACTTTGCCCATATAGGCCGTATTAAGGCCTTGTCGGCTGAAAGTGGCAGCCGTATTGGTTCCCCCTCCTCCACTACTCACTTTTAAATCATCAATAAACATTTTAGAACCCAGGGGAAAGCAAAAACTGCTTTCCGAAGAAAATCCGGAAATAGAACTATTTTTAATAACCTTGTAATTGCTTTTATTCAGCCTCAGAAAAGTGTCCTCTATGGCTGAACCGAATGTTATGATATCAAACATATTATTTTAATTTTAACATTGTTTTTATAACCGAATCAGGATTTAAAGAAATACTCTCTATTTTATTTTCCTGAAGAAAATGAGCAAACTCCGGGAAATCAGAGGGAGCTTGGCCGCATATTCCACAGTATTTTTTTCTTCGGCGGCATATCTCTATTGTTTTCTTAATCATATTTTTAACCGCCTCGTCCTTTTCATTACCAATATTTTGAATGGAAGCATTATCTCTGTCAATACCCAAGGTAAGTTGGGTTAAATCATTGCTTCCAATGGACATTCCGTCAAAAACATCCAAAAATCTTTCAGCCAAAGCAACATTAGAAGGAATCTCACACATGACATAGACTTTCAGCTTTCCCTTTTTTAATCCTCCTTCCTTCATTACTTTTAAAACTTTTTTACCCTCAGCTACAGTTCGGCAGAAAGGAATCATTAGATTAACATTATTTAAACCAAAAACTTCCCTTACTCTTTTAATAGCCTGGCACTCCATTAAAAAAGCTTTTTTAAACTTTTTATCGTAATATCGGGAAGCTCCCCGCCAGCCAATCATAGGATTTGATTCTTCTGGTTCAAAAAGCTCTCCGCCTATCAATTTTCTATATTCATTGGTTTTGAAATCGGAAAATCTAACAATAACTTCTTTGGGCCAAAAAGCAGCTGCAATTTGGCCGATTCCCTCAGCTAATTCTTTAATAAAATATTCTTTTTTATTTCCATACTCCCGAGTAATTTCTTCAATTTTCTTTCTAAGAGATTTATCTTTGATTTTATTAAAATTAAGCAGAGCTAAAGGATGGACTTTTATCTTCTCAGCGATTATAAATTCCTCCCGGGCCAAACCAACTCCATCATTGGGCAGAAAGGAAGTTTTAAAAGCAATATCGGGAGCAGCAATATTTATCATTATTTTAGTCTTTAAATCAGGAATCTTGCTTAAGTCGTACTCTTTGACCTTAAAAGGAACCCGGCCGGAGAAAATTCTTCCATCAAGGCCCTGGGTACAGTCAACAGTTATTTCTTCTCCATCTTTTAAAATTCGGGAGGCTTTTTCTGCTCCAACTATTGTCGGAATTCCCAATTCCCGAGCTACTATAGCGGCGTGACAGGTTTTACCTCCTTCCTCGGTAATAATAGCCGAAGCCAGCCGCATAATCGGAACCCAATCAGGATTGGTCATTTTAGTAACCAAAACATCTCCTTTTTTAAACTTGCCTGCTTGGGAAACATTCACTGTTATCTTAGCCGGACCGAAGCCGATTTTGTCACCAATAGCTGTTCCCGATAAAATCGGTTTCTTATCAACTTCCAATTCATACTCCTTATAAAAACTGTTTTTTTCGGCGCTGTGAACTGTTTCCGGCCGGGATTGAACTATAAAAAGTTCTCCTGTTTTTCCGTCCTTGGCCCATTCAATATCCTGGGGAATGCCGTAGTGCTTCTCAATTTTAACTGCCCATTTAGCCAAGGTTAAAATTTCCTCATCTTTAAGAGAAAACTTATTTTCTATTTTAACTTTTACTTCCTTTAATCCTCCTTCTTTATTATAAATATACTTTTTATTCTTGCGTCCAAGATTTTTAACTATTATGGGGTTGTATTTCTTTTTCCCCAAAAACGGTTTGAAAACATAAAAACTATCGGGGGTAATTTCCCCTTTGACAATCATTTCCCCAACTCCCCAAATGGAGTTTATCAAAACCACCTTGTCAAAACCGCTTTCGGTATCCAAGCTGAACATTACTCCCGAGGAAGATTTGTCGGAGCGGACCATTCTCTGAATGCCTACTGAGATGGCAATATCCAGATGGTTAAACCCCTTCTCCTCCCTATAGGCAATAGCTCTTTGATTAAACATAGAGGCAATACAATCTTTTATCGCCTTTAAAAGATCTTCCCTTCCCCTTACATTGAGAAAAGTTTCATGCTGGCCGGCAAATGAAGCTTCTAAGCTGTCTTCGGCTGTGGCTGAAGAGCGAACAGCTACATCAATATTTGAGGAACCGGCTTCAGAAGATAGCTTCTTGTAATTCTTCTCAATCTCCCTCCGAAGATCTTCGGGAAAATCAGATTTCCTAATTATCTTTTTTATCTTCCGGCTGGTTTCCTTCAAGCTGTCTAAGTCCCCGTCCTTATAGCTCTCTATTATTTTTTTTATCTCATTCTTTATTTTATTTTCCTCAAGAAAATACCAATAAGCCTGGCTGGTTAAACAAAACCCATCGGGAATTTTAACTCCTTTCAATTGAGACATCATTTCTCCCAGCGAAGCATTTTTCCCGCCGACTCGGGGAACATCCTTTTTAGATACCTCTTTAAACCACAATATTTTTTTAGAGTTTTTCATAATTCTTCTTTAATAAAAATAGCGATGTCTTTTTCATCTTCTCCTCCGTTTTCCGGATAAAGACCTTCGCAGCAATCCGGCCTTTCTCCAACCGGACAATTTCCGGTCTCGCAAGCCGCATAGAGTATGCCATACGTTCCCGAACATCCGCAGGGATCAACTTGTTTGGAATAACGAAAAGTACAAGCTATGCCATTTATCGTCCCTTCTAAACTCTCTTTGGGAATAGCGCCTAAAATACCTTTTTGGGAGAGTTCGGGAATAAAATCATCACCGGAATAATTTTCATTTCCTCCGTCCCATCCAGCCTCGCATCCAAAAGAAGCATCATCATAATTTCCATCCGGTAAAACCTTGTTGTTGGCATAATATTGCTGAATTGCGTGGGAAATCTGATATAATTCTCTGACCCTCTTGGCATCTCTGGCTCGGGCTGCTCCCCGAACTGAAACATTAACAACTAATCCGGCTAATATGCCCATTATGGTAATAACAACTAGGATTTCCAAAAGAGTAAATCCTTTTTTATAGGTCATATCTTAATTTAATTTTACTCTAATATTTCTCTTCTTTCAATGAGAGCTTTGGCCATTAAAATTGCCTTAGGAAGATCATTAAAACAAATTATCGGACTTTTTTCTTCTAATTTCTCTCCCAATGAACAGAGAATAATGTTTTTTCCCGGGTATTTTTTTTTGAGAGAAGCAAGAGCCTTTAGATTCTTCTTGGGTTTGGTGACAATCTGCCTAGTTTGAATTGCCAGAAGAAGATTGATATTTTTCTGTTTTAAGAGAATTTCTCCAACTGAATAGTAGCGGTCGTCAAGAGCATCACCTAATATATCCACAGGGTTAATCAGATTAATTTTTTGAGATATTTTTTTAATTTCTTTTTTAGATTTATCAGATAAAGAAGGCATTTTTAAATCAAGTTTCTGGCACCAGTCGCTGGCAATCACTCCGGGCGCTCCGCCATTGGTAATTACCGCCAAACCTTTTTTGCTTTTTCCGGAAACTGAAAAACCCCGGGCTAAATCAATAAGATCTTCCAAGTTGTCCACTTCAAAAATACCAGCTTTTTTAAAGGCGGTTGAATAGATTTTTTCATTCCCGGCCAAACTGCCACTATGGGAACGGGCCGCTTTGCTCCCCTTAACCGTCTTCCCTCCTTTTAAAGCTAAAACTGGCTTTTTTCTTGTTAATTCCCGGGCAACTTCAATAAATTCCTTCCCCTTTTCTTTTTTAAGAGCTTCTAGATAAAGAATGACTACTTTGGTTTCCTTATCTTTTTTTAAAAATCTAAGAAAATCAATTAGAGAAAGCCCTGCTTCGTTGCCGTAAGAAATTAAGCGGGAAAAACCGAATCCCTTTTCAATGACCGCATCAATAAGAGCTCCTGATTGGGAAACAAAAGCAATTTCTCCTTTTAAGGGTGTTGAAGGAGCAAAGGAAGCATTCAATTTAACTCCGGGGCTTATTATTCCCAAACAATTAGGACCAATAAAGGGGATATTTTCCTCCCGGAGCAGTTTTTTTATCTTCTCTTCTTCTTTCCTACCTTCTTCTCCCCTTTCTCCAAAACCGGCGGAAATTATTATTATCCCTGCTACTCTTTTTTCGACACAATCCTTCACTACTTTAAAAACCACGGGAGCCGGCACAGCAATAACAGCTAAATCTATTTTTTCCTTCAGATCAGTTATTTTGGAATAGCTTTTTTTTCTCAAAATCTTCTTTTTATTAGGGTTAATAAAGAAAACTTTTCTCTTCCCCTTTAAGAGATTTCTGGCAATACCCAAGCCAACCGAATCTTTTCGGTCGCTAGCCCCGATCAAAGCCACTGAATTGGGATTGAAAATATTTTTCAGCATATTATTTTGAAATCAACTGCCTTTATTCTTCCTCCTTTGGCGAAAATAGGGTTGAAATCAATCTCTTTTATCTTAGGATTTTCTTCAGCCAGCTTGGAAACTTTAATAAGAAAATCAGCTAATTTATTCAGATCAACCGGAGGATTATTTCTATATCCTCTTAAAATCTTGTACCCTTTTATGTTTTTTATTGCTTTTTTAGCATTTTCTCGAGAAAGAGGCGATAAAGCAAATGAAATATCTTTTAATATTTCTACAAAAACTCCCCCTAAGCCGAAAATAACAACCGGGCCGAAAACCGGGTCTCTTTTCATTCCTGCCATCAATTCAATTCCCTCTTCTTTTTTCTCTAAAAGCAGAACTCCTTTTTCAGGAGTTTTCTTTTTTAAAGATAAGAAAGCCCTCTTTAATTCTTCTCTCTCTTTTAAATTATTTCTAACCAATTCTTTTTCTGTTCGGTGGTAAATATTAGGAGAAAAAACCTTCAAAACCAAAGGATATCCTAATTGATCAGCTTTTTTAAGAGCTTCTTTTTTAGAAGAGATTTTTTCAGTTTTAGTAAAAGGAATTCTATATTTTCTTAATAACTTTTTTGTTTCTTCAAAGTCTAGAATCATACTCTTATAATATCATTTTTATTTATTTAAAACAAAAATGTATCAAAAAAACACCGATTTCTTTTCGATGTTTTTTAAAATAACTTATTCTACAAACTTAGCCATATCAGCCAAACGGCAGGCATAGCCGTATTCATTATCATACCAAGCTAAAACCTTAACTAAACTTCCGAGGACACTGGTTGAAAGACCATCAATAATTGAAGAATAACTGCTTCCCCTATAATCCGATGAAACCAAAGGTTCTTCGGAGAATGCAAGAATTTCTTTTAATTCTTCTTTTTGAGAGTACTTTTTTAGAATTGAATTTATTTCTTGAGGGGAGGTTCTCTTTTTAGATTGAAACACAAAATCAACAATGGAAACAGTCGGAGTGGGAACTCTTAAAGCTAAACCGTCCAACTTTCCCTCTAATGAAGGAAGGCATTTTTCTACGGTCTTGGTTGCTCCAGTTGTGGTAGGAACAATATTAACTGCTCCGCTTCTTCCTCGGCGAAGATCTTTTTTATGAGGACCGTCAAGGATATTTTGGCTGGTTGTATAGCTGTGAACGGTGGTCATTAATCCTTTTTCTATGCCAATTTCCTCCTCCAAGATTTTGGCTACCGGAGCCAGACAATTGGTAGTACAGGAACCCATAGAAATAATTTTATCTTCGGAACTGAACTTTTCTTCGTTAACTCCCAAAAGATAAGTGGGAATATCATCAGATTTAGCCGGAGCGGATATTATCACTTTTTGAGCTCCCGCTTTAAGGTGCTTCTCCGCACTTTCTTTTTCCCTAAAAAAACCGGTGCATTCCAGAACCAAATCTATCTTCATTTCCTTCCAGGGAAGCTTTTCCGGGTCTTTTTCCGTCAAAAGCTCTATCTTCTCTTCCCCGACAACTAACTTATTATCGCTTATTTCCACTTTCTTCTGATAAGAACCATAGCTGGAATCATTTTTTAAAAGATAGCCCATTGTTTTAGAGTCGGTTAAATCGTTGACAGCTGTTATCTTCAATTCCGGATATTTTTCCCTAATCCTTCTGAAAACCAAACGGCCTATTCGGCCGAATCCGTTTATAGCTATTCTCATAGGAGTTCCTCTATTTTCTTCCTGTTAAAGCCGACGATAAATTGGCCGTCCACTTCCAAAACAGGTACTCCTCTTTGATTGGTTTTTTCAACCATTTCCTTGGCCGCTTCTTGATTTTGAGAAACATCTATTTCTTTGAAATCAACTCCTTTTTCCTTAAGAAAATTCTTCAGGGCCACGCAATAAGGGCAAGCTTCGGTGCTGTAAACTTTTATATCCCTCATAATACTTAATTTTGGCAAATTTCAGTTGGCTGACCTTTGGTTAATTCACAAATTAAGTTGGTTAAGTTTTCTTTTTCCCCTTCTTCTCCGCTTCTCTCGCCGGATCCAACTCGATAGTACTTACAACCAATAACCAAGGTAGGAACTCCTCCGGTGCTGTACTTCTGAAAAACATCCATATCAGCATCCGAATCCATATTATCATGGAAAGAAATTTTATCCCCGAATTCTCCGGCTACTTCTTTTATCACCGGGTGCTCCCAGGAACAATGGGGACAGCTTTCCGAGCCAAAGAAATAGACTATCGGTTTACCGTCTTCTCTGCAAACCTCTTCTCCGCTGTCTTTGAATCCTCCGATTGATTCATTACTTTCTTCTTTTTGAATTTCATTAATTCTTATTCCCTGGGGAAACAAAATACTCCCGTCTTTAACCATATGACAGGTAATCTTTTGGCCGTTAATATCTAAATCAAACTTATAAAGGCCTTTTTCTTCTTCAATCTCCCCTATTAGGGTAGCTTCAGCCGCTCCCTGGAGAACATTCTTATTTATATATTCCACCCCTTTGTCAGCAGCTTCTTGGGGCGGAAGACTTTTGAAATCTACCTGAAAATAGACCAAAAGAGCAATTAAAACTAGAGATAAACCAGCAAGGATATATATTATATTGTTTTTGTTATTTATCATACCTTTTTATTTTAACAATCTTTAATTTAAAAATCAATTAGGGAATCTATCATTTCTTTTGGTTTCTTTATTCTTAGTAATTCAAGTATTGTCGGAGCAATATTAGAGAGTTTCCCTTCTCTTTTAACTTTATATTTATTGTCGGAAACAAGAATAAAAGGAACCAAGTTGGTTGAGTGGCAGGATATGGGATTACCCTCTTTATCAATCATTTCTTCGGCATTGCCATGATCAGCTGTTATTAAAAAGGTTCCTTTTTTAACTGAGCTTATTATTTTCTCCAAACAACCGTCCACCGTTTCCACCGCTTTGATTGTCGCCTTGAGGTTTCCGGTATGACCAACCATGTCAGGGTTGGCAAAATTAAGGACAACGACTTGATATTTAGATATTCTCTTTAACAACTCTTTGGTTAGTTTTCGGGCCGACATTTCCGGCTTCAAATCATAAGTAGCCACTTTTGGGCTGGGGACAATCACTCTCTTCTCACCGGGAAAAGCTTCCTCTTCTTCCCCATTGAAGAAAAAAGTGACGTGGGGGTATTTTTCCGTTTCGGCAATTTTTAACTGGCTTAATCCTTCTCTGCTCAATACTTCGCTTAAAGTATTTTTAATATTTCTTTTTTTAAAAGCCACTCCGGCTTTTATTCCCTTGTAGTATTCGGTCATAACCGTCAAGTTAAATCCTTTTTTAGTTAAAAGCCTGCTTAATTGCCTTGGGCGGTCGGAGCGGAAATTGAAAAAAATAATTGAATCATTCTTTTTTATCCCCTGATAACCACCGATAACAGTCGGCCTTATAAACTCATCTGTTTCTCCTCTTTGGTAGGCCTCTTCTAAAGCTTTGGAAGCCGACTCGGCTTTTACCCCCTTAGCTTTGACTAAAGCTGAATAAGCTTTCTTGGTTCTTGACCATCTTTTATCCCTGTCTAAAGCATAATATCTCCCAATGAGAGTGGCTATTTTTTCCCCTTCCATTATTCTCTTCAACTCATCTAAGTAGCGGTGGACCGATTTTATGGAAGTATCCCGGCCGTCGCTGAAAATATGAATAAAAACATTTTTAAGCTCGTTTTCCCGAGCCATTTTCATTAAAGCAAAAAGATGGTTTTGGTGGGAATGAACTCCGGCATCGGAAAGAAGTCCCATTAAATGTAAAGAGGAATTATTTTTCTTCACATTATCAACGGCCTCCTTAAAAGCGGGGTTCTTAAAAAAAGATTTATCTTCAATACTCCTGTTTATTTTAAGAATATCCTGTTCTACCACTCTCCCCGCTCCGAGATTCAAGTGGCCTGTTTCAGAATTGCCCATCATTCCCTCTGCTAAACCAACTGCTTCGCCTGAAGCTTTAATTTCTCTATAGGGATATTTCTCTTTAAGCGAATCGAAACAGGGAGTTTTAGCTAGAGAAACGGCATTCCCCCTTTTTTCTTTCCTTATCCCCCAGCCGTCTAAAATTATCAAAATTAAAGGTTCCATAATTTCTTTTCAATATTAAGAAGCCTGTTATATTTGGCCATTCTCTCCCGAGGGCTGGGAGCCCCTGATTTTATAAAATCGGCTCCGAGACCAACAGCCAAATCAGCTATAAAATCGTCCTCTGTTTCTCCAGACCGATGAGAAACAATAATCTTCCACTTTCTCCTTTTAGCTAAAAGGCCGGCTTTAATTGCTTCGCTGACTGTCCCAATTTGATTGGGTTTAAGAATCATAGCATTGCATATATTTTTTTCGGCTATTTTTCTGATTCTTTTCGGGTTGGTAGTTAAAAGATCGTCTCCAACTAGAATCATTTTTTTAATTCTTTTATTCTTTCTTTTTTTAAGAGTAGATTTCAGTTTTTCCCAGCTAGGCCAGTCGTTCTGGTCAAAAGGATCTTCTAGGAATATAACGGGAATTTTCTTTATCATCCTCTTGTATTTTTTAATAAGCTCTCGGCCGGTGATGCTTCTGCCTTCAAAATTATACTTCCCTTCTTCAAAGAACTCAGAAGCAGCGCAATCCAATCCCAATTCAACTTCTTTGCCGTAACCGGCTTCCTTAACCGCTTTAAAAACCAGTTTTAAGGCCTTAATATTCCTCTTTAAAGGAGGAGAAAATCCGCCTTCGTCTCCTTTGGGGCAATTTCCAAGCTTATTCTTCAAAATTTCCTCCAATTTTCGGCAGACCTCCCGGCCTATTTTTAAATTTTCTTCAAAACTATCCTTAGAGGGTACTATCATGAATTCTTGAATATCTAAATCGTTATCGGCATGAACTCCGCCTTCTAAAATATTGAAGCAGGGACGGGGAAATTTTTTGGGTTTTTTAATTCTGAAACTTTTGTTGATATGTTTAAATAATTCAAGACCAGCTTTATTAGCCAAATAACGACAAAAAGCTATCGATAAAGGAAGAATGGCATTCACCCCTAATTTTGATTTATTCTCAGTGCCGTCTAAGTCTATTAAAAACTTGTCAAATTCCTTTTGATTGTCAAACCTTCTTCCCTTCAAAACAGGGGCGATAATCCTGCTTATATTCTTTGCCGCCTTCTCGGCTTTTAGGCTTAAAGCTTCATGTTCCCCCACTGAAGCACCCGAAGGAACTGAAGCAGAAAAAACTCCATTTTCTGTTTGGAGTTTAACTTCAATGGTGGGTTCTTTTCTTGAATTTAAAATTTGCTTTGCTTTTATGAACTTAATCATTTTTTTCCAAATAACCGCTTAAATTTAAAGCTGCTTCGGCTCCCTGACCAGCTGCTATCACTACTTGCTTCCATCTAGTGTCATTGACATCTCCTATGGCAAATAAGCCGGGATTGGAGCTTTGAAAAGTTCGAGGATTAACTTTTATTTCGCCTTTTTCGTTAAAATCAACCAATCCTTTCAAAAAACCCGTAACAGGAACGGAGCCGATTTCAATAAAAACTCCCTGAACCGCTAGTTCCTCCTTTTCCCCTGTCTTAACATCCTTGTATTTTATTGACTCAACTTCTTTTCCCCCTTTTATCTCCTCTACTTTTTTACTCAGTTTAATTTTAATATCTTTATCTTCAGCTCGTTCAATTAGAACTTGGTCTGCTTTAGGCTGGGAAAACAATTCAAAAAGAAAAACTTCTTCGGCATACTTAGTTAGATCTAAGGCCGCTTCAAATCCAGCGTTTCCTCCACCAATTACGGCAACTTTCTTGTCTTTAAAAAAAGGAGCATCGCATATAGGACAATAGGAAACACCCTTTCCGATAAACTCTTTCTCGCCGGGAATCTTCAGAAAACGGGGCACGGCTCCGCTGGCGACAATGATTGTCTTGGTCTGAAATAAATTTCCCTTGTCTGTTTTTAACCGAAAAGTTTTGCCTTTTTCCACTTTAACTACTTCTTCTTTTCTTATCTTAAAATTATCTGTTTTTTTAAGATGGTCCTCAAACCTTTTTATTAAATCCATTCCTTTAATTCCAGGCAGTCCGGGATAGTTGTCAACTTCCGAAGTTTTTCCAATTTGACCTATAAAGTCCTTAGTCAAAAGAAGAAAGTCTATTTTCTTCCGAGCCAGATAAATTCCGGCTGTTATGCCGGCCGGTCCCCCGCCGATAATAATTGAATCATAGCTTTTTCCCGTCATATCTTTTTTTTAAAGATTTTTTTCAGTTCCGAATCCTGTTCCAGATAATTCAATGAGAATAATAAATTATTTTTAAGCCAACTTCTCTTGGTATTAATCTCTAGAAAAGAGCCTTCTAATTCATAGCCGTAGATTACCTTTCCGTCTCCTATCATTAAATTGAGTATTTTTAACAAATCGTGAGAAGAATCTTTTTTGAGATAATTAAAAATCTCGGGAGTAAGGATAAACCGGCCAGCTGACACTTTATCAAAAAAGTTTTCCTTTATTCTTTTAATCTTATAAAGACGCCGGGCAATTTTTTCTGTTTCAAGCGCCTTGGAAAAAAAATCATTTCTTTCAAAACCCAAAACCGGCTTTTGGGAAGTTTTAAAAATCTTCTTAAGCTGGCTTAGAGCCGGTCTTTTGGATTGGATGATTTTATTCGGCAGGAGAAGGGCAAAAGGATCTTTCTTAATTTGGCTCTTTGCCTTAAAAACCGTTTGGCCAATTCCCTTGGAATCCAGCTGAAAAGAGCTGGATATTTTCTCGCTTTTTTTTGTCTTATTCTTTTTAAAATAATCGGCTAGATTTTTCTTTTCCTCAGAGAAAATCAAATTAATCTGGTCAAATCCAGAATCTTTGGCCTCCTCAATAAAATAATCAATAAGAGGCCTATCTCCTAAAGGAAGAAATTCTTTGGCTATTACCTTGTTTAAAGGATGGAAATCAAGATCCGAACCTATTATTGGTATTAATACTTTTTTTAGATTCATGATTATTTCTCTTTATTTCTGAGAAAAGTTGGAACTTCCCAGTCATTCTCTCCAAACAATTCTTCTTCTTGATTCTTTTTGACTTTCTTGGCTTCCAAAGCCGATCTTCTTTTGTTTTTTGTTTTCTTCTTTTTTTTCTTTTTTGGTTTTCTTTTTTTCTTTTCTTTAACCGAAATATTATTGCCAATTCCTAAAAAATTAATTACTATTTTGTTCTGTTTTTTAGGACTTTGAGAAATTCCGAAAATTATTCTGGCCCGGGAATTTAAATTAAAAATCTCATTGGCTATCTGTTCAACTTCTTTAATGGCCAGATTTTTGTCCGAAGAGATATTAAAGAGAATCCTCTTTAATTTATCCGGACAGATAAAGAAGGGGTTTTTAAAGAGGGATTTTATTGCCTCCTCTACCCTATTGGAGCCGCTGGCCGAGCCCCGGCCGAAACAAACAATTTGATCCCTTCCTTTCAAAATGCTCCTTATATCAGCAAAATCAATATTAATGAGGCCAGGCAGAGAGATAAGATTGATTAAATCTTTGAGATATTTAATGAGAATCTGATTTATTGAAGAGAGGGCTTTCTTTAAAGCCGTTTTTTTATTGGAGCGTTTGAGAATCTTTTCATTGGGCAGAATTATAGTTCCGGAAAGATTGGGCTTTATCTCCTCCAAGGATTTTTTGGCCATTTTCATTTTCTTCTCTCCTTCAAAGCCAAAAGGGAGAGTGAAAATACCCAGGGAAATTATTTTCTTTTTTCTTAAAACTTGGGAAAAGACCTGGGAAACCCCCGAGCCGACTCCTCCTCCGAGACAGCTTATTAAAATTACCAAATCCGTTTTCTCTATTTCTTTGTTAATCTTTTCCTCCACTTCCAAAATTGCCTTTTTGGCAATATCAACATTCATTCCCGTTCCCCAACCCCGGGTTTCTTTTTCTCCAAAGGAAAATTTCTTAATTTTGGCGGGGAGGTTTCTAAAACTTCTCTTATCGGTGTCAACCAAAAGGAACTTTACTTTTCTCAGTTTGGAAGACATTTCTCTGAGAATAGAGGAAGCCCCTCCGCCAATTCCAATAATCTTAATTTTAATCTTCCTCGGCTTGAATTTTTCAGTTGTTTTCTTGTTGCTCATCTTTTTCATCACTCTTAGTGAGTTCTTCTATTTTTCTCTTTACCATCTCATTGCCGGGATTAAGCTCCAAAACTTTGTTGTATTGACTCAGGGCTCCTGCTATGTCTCCTTTGGCTTCATAGGTCAGACCGAGGGAGAATATAACATTGGAATAGTTAGGAACCAGGCTTAGAATGTTTTGGAACTGCCTAATTGCTTTATCATATTCCCTTTGGCTGTAATAGAGCCGGCCCAATTGGAAACGGGCATTAAGGGAGAAAGGAGTTGCGCTAACTAAATTCTCCAGTCTTTCAACGGCTTTTTCCGGATTATCCTCTTCTAAATCAAGACTGGCCAGTTGGATAATAGCCGGTTCGTAATTTTCCTTGAGTTCTATGGCTTTATTGAATAAGCTTCTGGCCTTGGTCATTCTTACTTCCTTGTCTTCTTCTCCTCCAGCCATTGTCAATCTTCCTAATTCAGTATAGAGAGCGGGGTTGTTGGGCTCCGATTCTATAGCCGATTTATAGGTCTTAATCCCCCACTCCAAAGCTCCTTGAGCCAAGCCTTGAATTCTGGTGTAAACCGACCCTAAGGTTTCTTTGGCAGCTACCATTTCTGGAGCCAAATCAGTGGCCCTTCTTCCTTCCTTGATACTTTCCAAAACCAGGCCTTCCACCAACTGATCATTTGGATTTTCTTTAGCTAGCTCTTTTGAAATCTCATTGAGATAACCGCCGGCTAAAGCCATATGATAAACCGCTCTTTTATCGTTCAAATTAACCGCTTTTTTAAGTTTAACCAAATTATTATCGGGTTTAATCAAATAATCCTTATAATAAACATCGGCAATATAGCTTTTGGTTATGTTGAAGAAAAAGAGTCCTACTCCAAGAAGAATTACCCAGAAAAGGATGCTGACTATTAGGCCTAATTCGGGTAAATCGGAGAAATTAATTGTCTTTTCTTTCTGAGGTTTTCTCCAAGCAATAGTTCCCAATCCCAGAAAAAGCCAGAAGCTGAAAGCCAGAGTTAAATTCTGATAGAAAACAACTTGGGCTATAACAAGAGCGGTCAAGGCGATTATCAAAGGAAATTGCATCTTCAAATCGGAACTGAATTTCCCTAAAGAGACAACAAACCAGGAAATAATGAAAAACATCGCTATTAAAGCCAGATAGCCTAAAAAGCCCAGAATACCAGTTGTTCCCAAAAGTTCGGCCAAATGGCTGCTCGGCCTGTCAAATCTCACATTCCACAAGGGACCCTGGACAAAACTGTCCGGCTTGTACTTGGAAAAAATATAGCTGAAGGTGGAAATTCCCGAACCGAGGATAGGATTGCTCTTTAAGCTCTTGAAGGCGACATTACAGCTTACATCCTGGGAAAGCTGGACTTCTCTGGGCAAATTCAAAGCCAACCCCTCTTCTCCCAAAAAACTGCTTAAAGGATTGCTAAAAAGAAAAACTAGAGAAATTATCAGAAACAAGACGCTCAAACTGAGGCGGTTAACATCTTCCTTGAAGGTTCTCTTCCAAAAAGCAAAGATAATGAAAAGAAGGAGGGAAATTCCGGTTACCAGAAAGGCGGGCCAAAAGTCAACGACAATCAGAAAGATAAGAATGAGAATCATTAGGGAATAATGAAGGAAGAGGCTTTTCTTTTCTTCTTCCAAATCTCTCTTGTGCTTCTGGAAGGCGATATAGCTAACTAAAAAAACAAAGATAAAAGAAAGATAAATAGTTATCTGTTCAATGGAACCGCCAATGGTATTGAAAGCGGAAAGAGACATTATTCCCGGCAAACCGGTTAAAGCCTTCCAAACTCCAAAGACGGATAAATAGCTTATTATGACCACAAACAGGGAAGACCAGAGAAAAATGTTGAGGATTTTCTTCAAACTGATGGATTTTTTGCTTTTCTTCTCCACTTCCACGTTATTGGTTAAAAGAAAGTAAAAAACAACCAAGCTTATAATCCCGACCAAGTTGGGCCAGAAACGCCCGTAGAAACCAAAAAGAGTTGAAATTTTATCAAGGGAAAAGAAACTGCTTAAAATGAGAATGAACAAGAGAATGAAAACGAAAATATCTAAAGGACTCTTTTTGAATTTTACTTTCTTGTCCTCAAAAATCATTCTAGCCAGCCAGGCCAAAAAGCCCAAACCAGTTAGAAAGAAAAGAAGATAAAGCTTATTGAAATCAAAAGCTTCAAAGGAAAAAGGAAGCCAGAACAAAGGAACGAGAAAGACTAAGAGATAGATTGACCATTTAACAATTTTTTGCCACATACTTTTTAATTAGAATCTTGAAAAGCTAAAATCTTTGATTTTGGCTTCTTACGACCCTAACTATATTTTACCTAAATTGACCTTAAAATGCAAAATTTCATTGATCTATTTTTATTCCTTTCATTTTAATTTTCTTGAATTTGATTGCGTTAGCCGAACTGGTAGCTACGGTGAATGACCAAGTGCTTGAAGTGGCTGTTAATGTTCCGTCATTAGCTGTTACATACCAGGAATAGCTACTGCCGGGAGAAACTCCCTTTTGACAACTGGAGCGACTTCCGCTAGAGCTGGTAGCTGAACAAGTGGTAGCTTCATCAACATAGAAATTAACTGTTAAAGTATCGCCGTCAGGATCTTCAACATAGACTGATAAGGTGGTCGTAGTTTGATTGGAAATAATAGCTCCATCAGGCGGAGAAGGATAGCGGGGAGGATTGGGCTCTTGATTGAAAGTAAAAGTTAAGAGATTGTCTTCGGCCGCCTGATAGTCGGCTTTAACCCAAGCATCGCTTCTATTGGTACTGGAAATACGAAATTCATCAAGAGTACCTTTAAAAGGCATTCCGGCTTTATCAATTTCATTTCCTATAACAATATGCTGAGGATCGGTAGCCCAGCTGTAGCTTGTAGTTGTCGCTACTGTACTATAATCACGATAAAGAAGAGTTCTCGTTTGATCATAAGTAACGGTAACATAATGCCAGGTTCCATCAAGAAAATTGTTCCCGTTGTAGCCGGTGTTCCAGTCGCTTGACCAGCCCATTACCTTCCAATTGGTGGAAAATCTTCCCGTATAAAAAGCTTCTCCTTCTTGAGTATCACCGAAACCACCGACCATATCATCATCTTGCCCTCCGTCAGAATAAGATTTCAACCAAGCACTTATTGTTTTAATCACGTCTCCCGAAGGAAGGCCGTTGGGACTGTCATTGGAAGCACAGTCGGCATCGGGATAACTGTCTCCGTCAAAAAAATCGGCATTACCGATTTTACCATCAGTAGTATCTTCGTCGCCGTCATACTCACAGTGATATTGAGTGTTATCCAAATGATTATTATTAGAGGTAGAATCCTTTCGACTGTCAGTGGCTCTACCGGACTCGCTCAAATGATAAACCGCTTTAAAATAATCGTCCCAAACTTCGGGCCGGGAATTAACAGCAGCCACATAATCGCTATTATCGCTTTGACTATTGTCATAATAAAGATAGATATCGGTGTCGCTAGAGTTAGAGATACTAAAAGTTGAGGTGGAAACCCATAGAACGGCTTCTTCGGTAGTAGTACTCCACTTTTCTTTTTCAACATACATCTGGGTAGTCCCGTCCGATTTGGTTACTGCTATTTTCTGCCAGTTAGCTCCCACTTCATCAAAAATTCTAGTGGTATCATCATTATTCTGGCCACTGGAGGTACTTAAGAATATAGGGAGGGGAAAGTGAGTTAAATCATCGTCAATTTGATCCTTATCTATTGTTATCTTAACTCGGTTGTCCCAGCCGGAGAGCCAAGCGCTATTATAGGCAAAGGCAGTTTGGTTATTAAATTCAAAACGGAGGATATGATTGCCCGGCTTCAAAGTATAATGAACTACTTTAGCTATTTCATCACAGGACCAATCGGGATAATAAATAACATCATCTTTTAAAATTCGGGGTTTCTTTATCTGGTTGCCGCAGCTCAAGGAAACAAATTGGTCGTCTTTAATAGTATCTTCATCATTGGGAATAATCTTTAAATCGGATTTGCCTAAAGTGGTAAAGCTTATCTCCCAATTCTCCCCCTTTTGGGGATGGGAGTGGAGATTGAGAATATTTATCTCTATTGTCGGATCCAGGATAATGGGATATTGATGGCTTCTCAGCCAATCGGGGTTGGGAGTCAAAATCAAATATCCATCATCTTTTAAGGTGACTTCCACTTCCTTAGCCGGACTTCTTTCTCCCCTGCTATCAATCATAAAGGGAGCGGGAATGGTAAATATCTTTTTTAAAGAATTCTTCTCTCCTTTGGGGTAAAAGTTAATATTGCCTTCTTTGTCTTTTTGAAAATCATATTCTCCAAGGTTAATCTTATAGACAAACTTATTGGGATGGCTGGGACCCTTTAAAATTAGAGATTCCTTTAATTTATTGCTCATTTTTTCCTGTTCAACATCAACATTATTATAGGCCTCAACATATTTAATGATGTTTTCCCCCTCCTTAACCGCTTTTGAGGACTTAGCTGAAACCGGTTCAATGGAAAGAGTTCTCCCTAAAGATTCAAATACTAAGGGATGATTATAGTTCTCGGGGATTTTAATGTTAATTAAATCCATAATTTCCAAGTAATTGTCTTTAGAACTTCCAATTAAAAAGGTTGAGAACAGCAAAACAATTCCAATTAAGAAAAGATAGCTAATAAGTTTGAATTTGGGATTAATATTTTTAAAATCGGTCATATATATAATGTAAGGGATTATTTTTCCCTATTTTGGCTGAATTTTTCCCAAGCTTTATAAAGGTGAAAGATTTTTCTCCGGTTCCGGACATATTTCCTGATTAATTCTTCTATTAGAACTCTTTCCACTTTATCGGAATAAATATCCCTCACTTGCTCCAGATAAACTACCATTTTATTAGAGTCGGTCATAGCTTGATCCAAAAGCTTTAATCCACTCTCCTCTTTATCAAATCTGGCCGAGTGAGCTTCGGCGATTAAACGAGGTATTCTTAAGGAACATTTGGTCATTTCTTCTTTTAATTGATATCCTTTTTCTTCTATAACCGGCAGTATTTTTTTAGAGAAAGCAACTGCTCCCTCCAATGATTTTTGATAAACCTCCAGGTCCCGAAAAGTTCTTACCGGTTTTCGAGGCCTAAACCTTGTTTTCCGATAATAAGTCATAACTTTTTCCCAGCCAATGGCAAATTCCCCGGCAGTCTTCCTTGCCTAAAGGAGGACTTTTCCGATTGACAATCTCCCGGCTTTTATTTAATAATTCTTCGACTTTTTCTAAGTTCTTTTCCACCTTTAAATAGTGAATATCAAAACTTAGCTTGAACTTATTATAATTGTCCAGTTTCTCTTTTGGTTGACAATAAATTAAAGAAAGATCGGAAACTGGTTCTAAACCGTATTTTTCAGCCAAGAGGGCGTAACTATTTAATTGAATTTCGTACATAGGAAATAATTCATCTTGGCGATCGGTGAATTTAGCCGTCTTATAATCAACTATATGATAATTTCCTTCCTCAGTTTCAAAGATATTATCCGGTCGGCCGGTCAATACCCAATCACTTTTTTTAAAAGGAAATTTAAAAAGGATGTCTTTTTCTATTCTTTTAATATTTTTTATCTTTAACCAATCAGGCAGTTTTCCTTCTTTTCTAAAACTTTCTTCAACGCTTCTTTTGGTTAGAGCATCCAAACTGCTGAAAATACTGGGGAAAATACTGGGTGCTTTGCCTAAATTTCTTTCTATCCAGAAACAACGGGGACAAAAATCAGTTAAAGCTAAACGGCCTAAATCTTTAGCACTAATTACTTTTAATTTACTATTTATTTTTTTCATTTACTTTTTTGTTATCTCTAATCTTCCCTGATTTCGGGAAACTCTCGGCTGATTTTCCTTTAAGCGATAAACAACATGAAGAGGGAAAAACTCAAAGTAATGATTTTGGTCAAACCAGGCGCATTTAAAGTTATAGAGTCTTAAACCGGTTAAACGGCTCATAGCCAGAGCATAAAGGGTGAGCTGAACAATGGGTTTTTCCTTCTCGGCTCCCGGCTTATAATCCAAGATATGAATTATTCCATTGCGCATTTGAATTAAATCAATGTGGCCGGTTAAATTATCTTCTATTTTTAAGGGAATTTCAAAATCAAGCTGGCTTTCCATATGATCCAGGTCATCTTGAAGAAGATAAACGGGAACTTCAGTAGCTACTGTTACCGAGTCATTGTAGATAAAAAACTTTTGAATCTCTTCATGGCGAAACTTATTTTCTTTAACTGCCTGAAGAACCAAACGAGCCAAGCGATTGGCAAAATTATGCTTCTCTATTATTTTAACCCTTCCCAGGTTGGGAAAATTAGCTTTGGTCTGGGAAATCCGCTGACCCTTGCGGAAAAAGTGATGAGGACACTCTTCAAACATAGCTTCTAAAAACTCTTTTAAGGGAGCTAATTTGTGATGCTTTAACTCTTCTTGAATTAAAAGAGTCAGTTTGGAACGGTGAATTCTAAATTTGTATATCTGGCGATGATAAAGGCTAAGACCAGGAACAATTTGATTGGAGGAATAGAGCTTAGAACCAAATCTTCTCAGCCGGCTGTAGCGACAGAGAGGACTAAATTCTTTAACCCAATTAGAGATGGTATTCGGCTTAGCTAAAATACCGAATTTTTCTTTAATTATCCGGGAAGTATCCTCTAGGGTATAGCCCAGATTATAAGTACTTAAGCTGTCTAAAATAAGTTTGAGGGGATAGTGTTTACCTTTGACTGTTTGGGGGGTAAAAGTTCGACCGCATTCTTTACAGAGATAGAGCTGGACAATTTCGTATTTTTTCTTCCGCTTGCCTCTTTTGACAATCTCCCGGCTTTGACAGTAAGGACAACGCTCGGCTGTTTGAGGAGCATATTTTTTAACTATTGCCTTCTGGTTAAAAGGTCGTTTCTTTTCCTTTTTTAAGATTTTGGGGATTAAATTTTCTAACATATTTATCTCCTGACTTTGACCCCCTCTTTTCTCACGAATTTTGAAGAAATTAGGGTTCTAAGGGCTATTTGTGAGATATTATTTCCTTTTTTTAAAAAATATTTAATGAATAATTTCTCGTAAAAAGAATTAATTTTCTAATGGATCACTGCTTGTTGAATTGGTTGTTGTTGAACAACTTTCATCAATTTCTCCATTACAATTATTATCCAATCCGTCATTACAAATTTCTTCTTCAGGTTCTATTGAACCTTGGCAACTCCCCCACTCTCCGGCCTGGCAGGTTTGACTGCCTAACTGGCAAACTCCCAAATTGGAAGAACCACATTCTCTAATTAAGTTTTCATCAACCTCTCCATTACAATTATTATCTTGATTATCGCAAACCTCTTCAGCTTGAGGATTTATTAAAGAATCATTGTCATTACAGTCATCTTTCTTCTCAACATAACTAACTGGCTGCTGGCAGCTGGAGGTAGCTTGCTGGGGACTTCCAAAACCGTCTCCGTCGCTATCCCTATAGAACTCTTTTTGAGAACATTCTTCAACAACATCCTGAGAGCTGGTAGCTTCGGTGGTTGTGCTTTCCTGAACAACTTCCTCCGTGGTTGTACTTTCAGTCGTACTACTGGTGCTCTCTGTGCTTGTAGCTTCAATGGTTGTGCTTTCAGTTGTAGTACTGGTGCTCTCTGTGCTTGTAGCTTCAATGGTTGTGCTTGAATCTGAAACCGGCTGATTTTCAATCTCCTCTTTAGGTTGAGGTGTTGAGTTTCCGGATCCAGGATAAACAGTTGGATCAGAATCATTAGAATCATCGGCATTGATTACCCACTTGGGGGACTTGGGGCCGCAGGATTTGATGGAATTATTTCTATCTCCGAAGCCATCTCCGTCAGCATCGTAGTAATAAGTTGTATTACAGTCTCCTTCCTGGATATTTTCACAAGAACCTTTTCTCTTTTGCCAGGCTCCGTTTTCTATCCAGACGCAATAAGTTTCACCGGTGGCCTTATCAAGAGTTTCAAACTCCTTAGCTACAACTCTATCGGCCTCCAGCTCTTTCACCTTCAAATAACCGTTTTCCGTCACAATTAGGCCAAGATTAGAGAGATTATTCTTTAAATCTTCAGGATTAATGTCAACAATCTGACCCTGGCCATTCTCTTTAACTGTAAGCTCATCAACTTCTTGAGCCAACTCCTTCAAACCGGCAGCGATATAGGAGATGTAATTGTAAAGGTTAATTGACTTGCCATCAGAGGCAATAATCTCTTCCGGAGCTTCTTCAGTTATTATCCCTAATTCTCTTCGGTTAAGGGTTCCGGTAGCATTCTTGAGATTGTACTGAGCCACTTTAACTCTTTCTTTAATCTTTTTCAAGACCGATTGATAATCTTCTCTGGTTAAATAGGTAATATCTTCTTTGTAATCTCTAGAAGAATAGACAGCCCAACCATCGGCAATGGCTTCTCCTAATCCTCTTCTAATGGTTAGAGCGTGATTGGGGCTGGTTGTTCCAATGCCAACATTCATATTTTCATCAATGGTCAATAAGGTTTCTTTGAACTGGTTTTTTAAATAAAGAGCTTGAGTTGGTGAAGAATCAGGAGCTTCAGTAAAGCGAAAGTCATTGCTAAAGAGAATATCCCCGACGCTGGTAGTGGCACTATAGAGAGTATTCCAGCGCATATTAGCTGAACCAAGGTTGTCGGTATTATCAGCTCCAGGTAAAACTTCATTACCAGCTGAGTCTATGATAATAGCTCCGGCATTATTAGAAATGGTACTGGTTCCCGTCCCTCCAACCTCAAGTTTAGCAGAGGGACTCGTCGTTCCGATGCCGACGTTGCCGTTTTCTTGAACCCTGAACAATTCCTCACTTTCCCCGTCATGTGTAATAGCAAAATATTTGATATTAGCGCTGCTATTATTATCAATATCTAATTTTATACTACTATTCGCCCTTTGATAAATCTCGTGGTCAAATATTATTTTACTTGTATCACCCCATCCTATTTGATAGCCTTCCTCAAGCTCTATATTGCCTGAAGAAACATGCAACTTCTCATCTGGATTCGCTGTCCCGATGCCGACGTTGCCTGCATTTGTTATCGTTAACACATCATCCCCAGTACCAAGTGTGGTAGAGGTAGCTATCTTAAACTTATCGCTATCACTATCATCAACTCCCATTGTAAACTTTCCTGTTCCTCCTATGGAATATGTTAAAGCTGGGTCTCCTGATGCCTTATTTAAGTCCAAAAGCGTATTTGGACTCGTCGTCCCGATGCCGACGTTGCCGTTTCCTTGTATTATCATCCTCTCTGAATTACCAACTCGAAATTGCATATAACCTGACAAAAGGGATGAATTATAGACATATCTTATTCTCCCAGCAGTATTGCTTGCAGGAGAACCAAACCAAATTCGACTCTCCCCAGTATCTGAACTGAGTAATTGCATGTTAGTTTCTGAATCATCCTCAAGAAGTAATCCCCAATTTCTGTAAGCAGAAGCTCCAGAATTTCCATCATAAATATGCAACTTATTGCCAGGACTCGTCGTCCCGATGCCGACGTTGCCACTTTCTATTAGTACATCCCCACTACTCTCTAAAGTTAATAATGAATCTGTTCCAAAAAAGAATTGTAAGTTATCAGAAGCAGCCCTCATGGTATAAGGTGATGCTTGTCCAGTATCATTCAACACCAATGCTGGCCCAACACTGTCTTCTATTGCCAATATCTTATTTGTGCCTCCTGCTGGCGAGCTCGGACTCGTCGTCCCGATGCCGACGTTGCCGTCCTGTTCTATAAACATTAAATCATTACTACTTGAATCTTGAAATTTTATTCCCTCGTCATTGGAATTAGCAAGTGTTTGTATTATTAAATTATTATTTTGTCCCCCAGACCATCTAGTATCCACTCCTACTCTTTCAACATTCATTATAACAGGTTGCTCGGCACTTGTTATTCTGAAAGCATCACCTTCACTACTACCAGTAAAATTTAAATGCAATAAACCATCTGGACTCGTCGTCCCGATGCCGACGTTGCCGTTCATTATTCCCAGCTCTCCTGAACTATTTACACTCATTTCAACATAACTATCGGTATCATAAGACAATCTTAAATCATTATCAGTGCCATAAATGTCTAATTGGGCAGATGGACTCGTCGTCCCAATGCCGACGTTGCCGCCACCAGTATTTGATAAAACCAAATCTCCATTAGCAGCATTTATTATAAAATCATCACCATCATGATAGACTGTCCCCCGATTTGCATTACCTGATGCTTCAAAACGAGCAGTTCCTTTAACTTCTAACAAATCATCTGGACTATCCGTTCCAATCCCCACATTGCCATCCTTGTCTATAATAAAGGTATCTGAATCAGTAGAACTGGAGACTCGGAACATAGGACCGGAAGAACCATTCTTAAAGACATCTAGAAGGTAATCGGGAGTTGTTGTCCCGATGCCGACGTTGCCGTCGTTAGTAAAACGAACTCTCTCGGTAGTACCATCACCATCAAAAAACGCGATACCTTCTTGAGAAGTACCAACAATTTCCATAATATTATCTGTACCTGCATCTAAACCAATACGACCAGTAACAGCACCACCATCTTGATTAAACTGAATTTCTGCATTATCTGATTCATCACTATTATCTGTGTCTGCCTCTAATTTAATTCTGGCTCCATTACTTTCACTTTGAATATGCAGTTTCTCATCTGGACTCGTTGTGCCGATGCCTATTCTATGATTGGATGAATCAATATGGAGGGTATCAGTATCAAAGGTATAGTCCCCTGTTGCTGTGTCTCCGGTGTTGAAGAGATAGACATCTTCAATGGAGTTGCTGTGGATGGTTGAGGAAGCTGACCAGCTTCCTGAGTCAATATAGGCAAAGCCGGTCCAAGCTGAAGAGTTTTGGCCTGTCCCTCCGTATTGGTTAGCTATGGCTGTTCCCTGCCAGGTGCC